>Ga0351925_1033_pt1 | contig 27328 bp, 24 predicted proteins | sample BONcelHT113001D9_FD_206870 | JGI IMG/M metagenome (GOLD analysis project Ga0351925, IMG submission 206870) | Enriched cells from coal bed in the Powder River Basin, Montana, United States - BONCAT cells T11 rep2 HSBNCT.T11.300.1.D9 ... | reverse complement strand
GGCATGGCCTCCAGGGGGCGGGTCGCGCCCATGGTCTGCCGGATCGCCGCCACCGCGTTGGGGGCCTCCCAGACCATCGCCATCACCGGTGACGATGTGATGTAGGCGATGAGCCCCTCGTAAAAGGGTTTCCCCTTGTGAATCGCATAATGTTCCTCGGCCAGCGCCCGGCTGACCTGGATGAACTTGGCTCCCGCGAGGCGCAGCCCCCGCCGCTCCAGGCGGGTGATCACCTCGCCCACCAGACCGCGCTGCACCCCATCGGGTTTGACCAAAACGAGTGAACGTTCCACTTCCAGCCTCCTTCAAAAAAAGAAATAGGGTTTGACGATAGGCTCAACGGTCGCTCATGTCAATGGAAACTCCAGCAGGAATAACCATTGACACAACGGACCACCCAAGCTAGTCTTTCGCCGCCTCAAAGATGCGCCGCAACCTTTGCACTGGGGAGCGGCTACGGGTCATATCGCGGGGCCGGGGCGCTCCCCCTGCCCGACAGAGCGAAGCAAACTTCACCAGGAGGAACGGGATCGATGAAACAGCGGTGGAGCGTTTCCAAAATCAATTTTTTCGACGACGTCGTCAACCAGCGGGTCAAGGTCGACAACCTCGGGCTGGCGGACTGCACCCTGCGGGAGAGCGAACAACAGGTGGACGTGAATTTCACCGTGGACCAGAAGGTCCAGATCGCCCTCGCCCTGGAGAATATGGGAGTCCAGGAGCTGGAGATCGGCTATCCCGCCGTCTCGGAGGAGAACCAGGCGGGCATCCTGGCGATCGTCAAGAACCTCAAGAAATCGACGACCCGGACCCGCGTCGTCTGCCGCGGCATCCAGAAGGACATCGACTTCGCCGCCGCCGCAGGCCTCTGGGGATGCAGCGTCTCCCTGGGCAGCAGCGAACTGACGATGAAGCACCGGCTGAAGTGGAGCGAGGAGCGGTTCATCGACACGGCGCTCAAGATGACCAATTACGCCAAGGAAAAGGGCCTCTTCGTCATCATGAGCCCCTTCGACACGGTCCGGGCCGACTTGACATTCCTGGACAAGCTGCTGGTGGCTATCGCCAGGGAGGGTACGGTGGACCGCGTCCGTCTGGTGGACAGCATGGGGACGGTGATCCCGGTGGCGATGAAGTGGCTGGTGGCCTTCATGCGGAAACGGCTGCAGGAGATCCCCGTGGAGGTGCATTGCCACAACGATTTCGGCCTGGGAACGGCCAACACCCTGGCCGCCTATGAGGCCGGCGCGTCGGTGATCACCTCTACGGTGAACGGCTACGGCGAGCGGATTGGAAACTCACCCACCGAAGAGGTCATCCTCGCCCTGCGGGTCTTCTACGGTGTCGATCTGGGCATCGACCTCTCGAAGCTGACCAGCATCTCCAGGCTTGTGGCCGATCTGGCCCAGCTTCCCATCCCGTCCAACAAACCGGTCACGGGCCTCAACGCCTTCCGGCACGAATCGGGGATGGTCGTGGCGGGCCTGATCACGGAACCTTTTTCCGGTGAGCCCTATGCGCCCGAGCTGGTGGGGCAGAAGCGGGAAATCATGATCGGCAAGGGAAGCGGCGGCGCGAGCGTCAAGTGGAAGCTCGAATCACTGGGCTACACGCCCACGGAAGAGCAGATCGACCGCACCCTGGCCGCGGTCAAGGAGAAGGGAACAGTCCTGGGCCGGGTCCTCACCGAGGAAGAGTTTGCCGAAATCCTCAAGGATACGCTCGCCGCGGGCTGACCGTCCGCCGGGGGCGGGATCCTGCGGTCGTCCCCGCCGTCGGAACAGGAATCCGGAGGGACCCTCCCGACGCCGGGGGGTCCCTCTCTGCCTCAACGTCCCGTGACCCTTCACCTTCCGTCGCCCCGCTTCAAATTCTCCCCTCGGCCCGCGATTTTTCTCCATTTTCCCTATTGACAAGCGCTACATCTTGTGGTCAATTTGGCCCACCGCACAATATATTGATTTATTGTTAATCACCATCATAACGCCCTCATCAGGAGAGAAAGAATGAAAAAGAAAACAACCGCTCCGGAGATCCCCTGTTTCACCAAGAATGCCGTCACTGTCCTGGAGAGACGTTACCTGAGGCGTGACGAGACCGGCAAGGCGCTCGAAACGCCGATCGACCTCTTCCGGCGGGTGGCCGACACGATCGCCGCCGCCGACCGGATCTTCAACAAAAAAGCCGACACGGAAAAGCTCTCCGCTCAGTTCTACGCCATGATGACGGAACTCGAATTTCTCCCCAATTCGCCGACGCTGATGAACGCCGGGCGGGAACTGGGACAACTGTCGGCCTGTTTCGTCCTGCCCGTGGGCGATTCCATGGAGGAGATCTTCGACGCCGTCAAATATACCGCCCTGATTCACAAGTCCGGGGGGGGAACGGGCTTCTCCTTTTCCCGTCTCCGCCCCGCCAACGACGTGGTCCTCACGACCACGGGCATCTCCAGCGGCCCCATCTCCTTCATGCGGGTCTTCGACGTGGCCACCGAAACGATCAAGCAGGGCGGCACCCGGCGCGGCGCCAACATGGGCATCCTGCGGGTCGATCATCCCGATATCATGAACTTCATCATGTGCAAGGACGACAAGCGGCAGTTGAACAATTTCAACATCTCCGTCGGCCTGACCGAGGTCTTCATGGCCGCCGTGGAGGCCGACCGGGACTACGATCTGCTCAATCCCCGGAACGGCCAGATCGCCGGAACCCTGAACGCCCGGAAGGTGTTCAGCCGGATCGTCACCCAGGCCTGGGAAAACGGCGAGCCGGGCATCGTCTTTTTGGACCGCCTCAACCGCGACAACCCCACCCCCCAGATCGGCGCCATCGAATCGACAAACCCCTGCGGCGAGCAGCCCCTGCTGCCCTATGAATCCTGCAACCTCGGCTCGATCAACCTCGGGAAAATGGTCAAAAAGGGCGCCATCGACTGGAAACGGCTCAAGGAGATCGTCCATCTGGCCGTCCACTTTCTGGATAACGTGGTACAGGTGAACAAGTACCCCCTCCCCGTCATCGAGCAGATGACCCTGGGAAACCGGAAGATCGGCCTGGGCGTCATGGGCTGGGCGGACATGCTCATCCGGCTCGGCATTCCCTACGATTCCGAACAGGCGATCGCCCTGGCGGAACAGGTGATGAAATTCATCCAGACGGAGGGCCGCGAGGTTTCGCGGGATCTGGCGAAAAAGCGGGGCCCCTTCCCGAACTTCAAGGGCTCCCTCTACGACCAGAAAGGCGAACCGCCGCTCCGCAACGCCACGATCACGACCATTGCCCCGACGGGGACCATCTCCATCCTCGCCAACGCCTCTTCGGGTGTGGAACCGCTCTTCGCCGTCTCCTACATCCGGCAGGTCATGGACGACGACATCCTGGTGGAGGTGAACCCCCTCTTCGAGGCCCTGGCCAAGGAACGGGGATTCTACTCGCCGGAGCTGATGCAGCGGATCGCCGAACACGGCACCGTCCGGGACGTGGAAGAGGTTCCCGCGGACGTCCGGGCGCTCTTTGTCACGGCCCACGACACCTCGCCGGAGGTACACGTGGGGATGCAGGCCGCTTTCCAGCGGTACACCGACAACGCCGTCAGCAAAACCGTCAATTTCACCAACGGCGCAACGGTCGACGACGTGGCCAAGGTGTACCGGCTTGCCTATCAGTTGGATTGCAAGGGGGTCACCATCTACCGGGACGGTTCCCGGGACAAGCAGGTCCTCTCGACAGGCAAAGGGAAAGAGCCGACACCGCCGCTCGGTCCGGTTGAGGAAACCAAGCCCGTCAAGCGGGAACGGCCCAAGGTCCTCAAGGGGTGGACCTACCAGATGCAGACGGGTTGCGGCCCCCTCTACGTGACGGTCAATCAGGACAGCACGGGCCTCTTCGAACTCTTCACCACCATGGGAAAGGCGGGCGGGTGCGCCGCCTCCCAGAGCGAGGCGATCGGCCGGATGGTCTCCCTGGCCTGGCGGAGCGGCATTCATGCCCGGCAGGTGATCAAACAGCTCCAGGGGATCTCCTGCCACTCCCCCGCCGGCTTCGGCGAAAACAAGATCCTCTCCTGCGCCGACGCCGTGGCCAAGGCCATCCAGTCCCACATGACGGCCAACGGCTATGAAACGGTCCAGGAGAAGGTCGCCATGATGAAAGGCGCCTGTCCGGAGTGCGGCGGGATCATGGAGCACGAAGGGGGGTGTGCCGTCTGCCGCATCTGCGGTTACAGCGAGTGCAAGTGACGAAGCAACGGTCCCTCAATGCCGCGGCCCATCCCTGCTGATCCGCTTCAACCCTGGCCGGCGTCGCAGCGAATCCCGACAGGGCATCAACGAAAAGCCCCGTTCAGTCCGGCGACCTCACCGGACTGAACGGGGCTCGAATGAGCCTTGGTGCAAAGGGCCTGTGCCTTCTGGTCGTGCCGCGGCTGGGTCCTTAGAGCGGCTGGATCCCCGCCTCCTTGACGACCTTTTGCCACTTGGCGATCTCGGAGCGGACGAAGGACTCGTACTCCTCGGGCGAGCTGCCCACCGGATCTGCCCCCTGCTTGGAGAGCCGCTCCTTCACCTCGGGCATCTGCAGGGTCTTGACGATCGCATCGTGCACCTTGTCGATGATCGGGCGGGGCGTTCCGGCGGGCACAAACATGCCAAAACCGGTCGAAACATGGAACCCCGACAGGCCCGCCTCGTCCATCGTAGGCATATCGGGCGCCGCCGGCGACCGCTTGGCACCCGTCATGGCGATCGCCCGGAGCTTTCCGGACCGGATGTGAGGCATCGCCGCGGGCATGCTCACGAACTGGAGCTGGACATGTCCGCCCAGCAGTTCCGTCAGGGCCGGGCCGGCGCCCTTGTAATGGATTATTTCATACTTGATCTGGGCCATCGATTTGAGCAGCTCGCCCGAGAGGTGGCCCACCGTCCCGATCCCGGCGGTGCCCATGTTCAGCTTGTTCGGGTTCGCCTTCGCGTAGTCAATCACATCCTTCAGGGTCTTGAAGGGAAGGGACGGGTGGCACACGAAGGCCGTCGGCACGTCCGAGACCATCGAAACGGCGTTGAAGGCCTTGACCGTGTCGTAGGGCAGTTTCTTGACCATGCTGGGGTTGATCACATGGCTGGCCGACACCATCAGCAGCGTGTAGCCATCGGGGGACGCCTTGGCGGCCATGTCCGAACCGATCGATCCGCCGGCCCCGGCACGGTTGTCAACCACGATGGGCGCGCCGAGGTTCTGGCTCAGCTCGTTGCTGATGGCCCGCGAAATGATGTCCACATTGCCACCCGGGGCGAAGGGCACGATCAGACGAATCGGTTTCCCCGGCTCCGGATAGGCCGCGGCATGGGCACCCGAAAATGTCAGTGCGAAAAAGGACAGTGACAGAAGAACGGTGATCGAAAAGAATCGGCCTCTTGATCTCATAATTTCCCCTCCGTATAACTCGAAATTCCCGAAGCGGCCCGTTGCAGGCCACCCCTTGGGTCCTTGAGCCCCGCATCGGTGGAGCCCGGCGTGTTCTATAACACGCCCTCCAAACCAAATCCATCGGGTTTTTTTCGCCGGCAGCCGCCGCGGAAACACCTGACGGTCTAGGTCCGGAAGGGTCCATTGCGCAGCGAACCCTTACTTCATCGGAAAAATCGTCGCCACCCCAACCTGCGCCGACCGCGTCCACACTGATAAAATCGTTGACTTCATCCGGTCGAGGTGATAGGGAAACTCGCCGCGAAGGGAAGACAAAGCCATGCTCGACATCAAATATCTCCGCCAGAACATCGATCAGGCCGCCGCCCGGCTGGGCGGGCGGGGCCAGGTGGTGAACCTGGAGCGCTTCATCGCCCTCGACGCGGCGCGGCGGGAGATCATCCAGGAGGTCGAGACGCTGCGTGGCGAGCGCAACGCCGTCTCGAAACAGATCGGGGAAAAGAAACAGAAAAAGGAGGATGCCGGTGAGTTGATCGCCCGGATGGGCGAGGTGTCCGACCGGATCAAGGCCCTCGACGAGTCGCTCAAACGGACCGACGAGGAGCTCCAGGGAATCGTCCTGACGATCCCCAACCTGCCGCACGACTCGGTCGTCCGCGGGAAGGGCGCCGAGGACAACCCGGTCATCCGCACCTGGGGAGAAAGGCCGACCTTTGCCTTCACGCCGAAGCCCCACTGGGAGATCGGCGAGGCCTTGGGCATTCTCGATTTCGCCCGGGGGGCAAAGATCACCGGGGCTCGCTTCACCCTCTACCGAGGACTCGGGGCGCGGCTCGAGCGGGCGCTCATCAATTTCATGCTCGACTTGCACACGGCGGAGAACGGCTACACCGAGGTCCTGCCCCCCTTCCTGGTCAACCGGGAGAGCATGATGGGCACGGGCCAGCTCCCCAAGTTCGAGGAGGACCTCTTTCGTATAGACAAGCTGGACTATTTCCTGATCCCCACGGCGGAGGTGCCGGTGACGAACATCCACCGCGACGAGATCCTCGCGGAAAAGGAGTTGCCCATCCGCTACGTCGCCTACACCCCCTGCTTCCGCGCCGAGGCGGGCTCCTACGGCAAGGACACCCGGGGGCTGATCCGGCAGCACCAGTTCAACAAGGTGGAGCTGGTGAAGTTCGCCCGGCCGGAGGACTCCTACGCCGAGTTGGAGAAGCTGACCCTTAACGCCGAGGAGATCCTCAAAAAGCTGGAGATCCCCTACCGGGTCGTCAGCCTCTGCACGGCGGACCTGGGCTTCTCGGCAGCCAAGACCTACGACATCGAGGCCTGGCTCCCCGGCCAGGAGGCCTATCGGGAGATCTCCTCGTGCAGCAATTTCGAGGATTTCCAGGCCCGGCGGGCGGCGATCCGCTTCCGGCGCACCGAAGGCGGCAAGGTGGAGTTCGTCCATACCCTCAACGGCTCGGGGCTGGCCGTGGGGCGGACCCTCGTGGCGATCCTGGAGAATTTCCAGCAGGCCGACGGGAGCGTCGTGATTCCCGCGGCGCTGCGTCCCTACCTGGGAGTTGACAGAATTCCCGCCGCGGGGTAGCATGTAAAACGTGCGGAGGGATGGCCGAGTGGTCTATGGCGGCGGTCTTGAAAACCGTTGACCGAAAGGTTCGCGGGTTCGAATCCTGCTCCCTCCGCCAATTCATCATCCAAGACAGTCCAAAGCCGTACAGAAACCCGCTAAACTTAGCGGGTTTTTTGTTGCCATTAGTCCGAAGGCATGTTATATGATCTATCAAAATCCGACAGTTTTGGGGGCCTTTTTCCCCTAAAAAGCCCCTACGACAAATAGGAAGCCCCCAAAACAGCGAGGATGCAGAAATGGCCAAGAAAATAACCCCCCTTTCCGAAGCCAAGGTTCGCACCTGTAAACCGCAAGCACATCCCTACAAGCTTTTTGATGGAGGGGGGCTTTTTCTTCTCGTCACCCCGTCCGGGGGCAAGCTGTGGAATTTCAAGTATCGCTTCGAAGGAAAGGAGAAGAAGCTTGCCCTAGGCACCTACCCAGAAATCTCGCTTTCAGACGCCCGCCTAAGACGAGAGGAAGCCACCAACGACCGCTTGAAGAGACAGCGCGTGATATTGAACGCACTTGACGCCGATGAAGCCGGGGCAAAAGAATCCTGGGGGTTCTGGATTGCATCCTAATGGCCGTAAGGTAAAGCGATGGCCAGTGCCAACGGGAAAAGACCCCGGAGAAGCTTTCCAAGCCGGAATCGATTTGCGGGAGTGGATTAAGGTAGGACAAGAAGAGTCTCTTGTCAGTGGCACATGATTTGTCGGGTTTTGTGGCACTCCATCTGTAGGGTTTTAGATGGGGTTCATCCGGTTGATGCTTATTTTTATCTCTTTCACCTACGAAGCTGCAACTTTGGGTTCATCATTGCGGTGAGGATTGCCACTTAACAGGCCGTTGAAAAACGACCTTGGGATCCCGGGATAATTTCCGGAGAGATTTTTTCTGACCAACTTCAGCGAATATTTTTACTTCAAGGCTCTTTTAAAACTTGCTTTTCATCCGTTTGGCGATCCCTGTTGACCCCCCATGGAGCCGTCTTGGTGCGGATTGGGCGCACCTCCCCTCCGGTCATGCGGCAGCCATCCCGATGTTTCGCATCCTGACCAGATTGTAGGCCGATAGCGCCAGGACGAAGTACCAATCAACCTTCGCCGTGCCACGATGGCGTGTCTTGCGCAGATTGGCGACGGTCTTGATCCAACCGAAGGCCTCCTCGATGCGCTTTCGCAGGCGAAGACTGATCGGGTAGCCTTCATGCCGGGTAGTTCTGCCATCGATGGCCGAGCCGCCATTCCGCTCAATGTTACGGGCGACATGGGGCGTGGCCTTCAGCGCGCGCAGATCATCGACGAAGTCATGGGTGTCGTAACCCTTATCGCCTCCTATGGTGATGCGCCGGTTGCCGGCCACGTCGGCAACCATTTCCACCGCTGCTTCGCGCTCGGCGGTCCCGTTGGCCGAGGTGACGAGGCCATCGACGATCAGACCGTTGCGGTTCTCCATCAAGGCATGACCCAGGTAACTCATGCGGGATTCTTTGCCCTTGCTCTTCTTGTAGAGCCGCGCTTCCGGATCGGTGGTAGAGGCATGGGTTTCATTGTTGAACTTTTCGCCGTGGAAATCACGGGTCTGGTTCCTGCCCACTGGCGGCTTTGGCCCGTCCTTGGGACGAAAACTCTTGATCGATGCCCAGGCTTCGATAAGCGTGCCATCCACGCTGAAGTGCTCGTCGGACAGCAGCTTGGCCTTGCGGGCCTGCGCCATGATGGTGGACAGAAACAGACGGGAAACGTCGGCGTCGATCAGCCGCTCCATATTGGTGGAAAAAGTGGAATGGTCCCAGACCTTATCGTCCAGCGCCAAACCCACAAACCACCGGAAAAGGATATTGTAGTTGATCTGTTCCACCAGCAGGCGGTTGCTGCGAACAGAATAAAGTGCCTGGAGAAGCAAGGCTTTGAGCAGTTGCTCCGGGGGGATCGAAGGTCGGCCGGTATGGGAATACAGTTCAGCGAAATCGGCATCGAGCGCGGCCAAGGCGGTGTCGACCATCGTGCGGATGGGGCGCAACGGGTGCTCATTGGGAACGAAGGATTCCGGTGACAGATATACGAACATGGCGTCTGCTTTGTTCTCGTTTCCGCGCATAATATTCTCCAGTGGTTTCAATTTATTACGCGGAAAAGTATACCACAAATTGACAATTTTATGAACTAAAATCGGTTAGTTTTTCAACAACCTGTTAAAATGAAGCCTCTCTAAGTTGAAACCCTTTTTCCCGAAATAATCTTAGACAGGCATCTGCGACAGCATTGTCGTAATGGGTTCCTCTCTTCTTCTCGATTTCATTCAGAGCTTCATCGATGCCCAAGCCGGGACGATAGGGCCTATGTGAGGCCATGGCTTCCACTACGTCTGCAACAGCAAGAATGCGGGCCTCCATCAGAATCTCATCCCCCTTCAGATTTCTTGGATAGCCTGAACCATCTATTCGCTCATGGTGCTGATAAACAATCTCCGCCAGAGGCCAAGGGGATTCAACATCCTTCAACATCTCGTACCCTTTCTGTGCGTGTTCTTTAATCAGCGCAAACTCAATGTTTCCCAGCTTGGTAGGCTTGGACAATATCTCCGCGGGGATGGACAGCTTCCCAATGTCATGGATGGAACCTGCCATGCGGATGACTTCGATCTTTTCCGGGGGAAGTCCCATCTCCGCGGCAATGGCACGGGCAAGATCCGCCGACCGGGTCTGGTGACCGGCTGTATAGGGATCTCTTGACTCAACGGCCGATACCATGACCTGAATGGTCGTGTTTAACGCCTTCCTGAGACTTTCGAGGGTAGTCTGAAGTTTTTCCTCTGCCTGCTTGCGCTCGGTGATGTCCTCCGCAATTCCTTCATAATAGAGAATCTCCCCTTCTTTGCCGTAAATCGTCGTCATGGTCATCGAAACCCAAATCGCACTTTGATCCTTCCGGAAAAGCTGGATGTGATAACCCCTTACGATGCCCTGCGTTTCGATCATTTCCTGGATCTTTATCCGTTCCCGGGGATCAACGTAACGCAGATGCGCTGCATCGGTACTACCGTTCATGAGCTCTTCGGGAGACTCATAGCCGAACATCCACGCCATAGCGTGATTCGCAAGGATAATTCTTCCCTCCGGCGCGGATCGGAAGATACCCTCCTGGGCATTCTCAAAAATACCCCGATATTTCTGTTCGCTTTGCTCTAACTGTTCCTCAACAAGCTTTCTTTTTTCCTCCTCGCGGACAATGCCCCACGCTTTGAAGCCGGTATAGGAAAAAACCATAGTCAACGCAAAAAGAAACACGATGAGGAAAGTGAGGCGATTTATGAAGTCTTCAATGCCAGCAAGAATTTCATCCTCCGGTGTGGCAACGATGATTGACCAATGTGTGTTCGCAAGATGCACGGGCATATAGACGGCATGCTTTCGAACCATTTCTTTCACATTCACACGGACTCGATTGTACGTATAATTGGCAATACCTTCCTTGCCCGCCATCATCTCGGCGGTTATCGCCAAGAGGTCGGGATAGCCTTTACAGGTTACAGAAACATGATTTCCAACATGCCCGGGGACGGGGCAGTACAACTCGGTTCCGTCTTGGCTGATCATCCATGCATAGCCTGTTTGGCCAACCCTGATAACATCAAGATAGTTTTTTGAGATATTCTCAAAGGAAATTGATATGCCAAGAACTCCGTCAAAGCGCTCATCTTTAAAAACAGGAACATGAATAATTACAGCTCTATATCCCTGAATAAGGCTGATAACATTGCTGATGGATGGTTTTCCCGTCATCTTTGTCGTCTGAAAGTGTTTTTGGGAAGAGATGTCCTGGCCAAGGTATTCCTTCTTGAGAGGGAGAGTGAAGATGATCTTCCCCTGATTGTCAATGCGGGATATTCCAAGAATAGCTCCACTGTTTAGAAAAAGATAATTTTTCATGGTGTTTTTTCCGGTATCGCTCAACCGGATAATTTCAGGAGATTTAGCTAGAATACTTAACTGGGATATTTGTTCATCAAAGTAAGTTATAATACCTTTCGCAGCAAGCATGGCATGGGTTTTCTGTGTGATATTGTGGTTTTTAATGGCCTTGCTTTTCACGTCTTGGTATAGGCTGAATATCAGGATGGCTGATATCCCTAACAGCACCAGTATCAGCAATATCAAGTACCGGTACTTCATGGTTCTGGTCATGTTAATGTCCATTCAAAGTGCATTATGTAGGCTGCAAGTTCGACGGCCTGCCACTCATTCCACAGGTTTCTTAAAGCAGCCCCTAGTGATGGGTCGTTGACCTCGGGTACAAGATCGCCATTGTAATTGTACGCAACATCGAGTTTCCTAGTAATATACACCTGATTGCCTATTTATCATAGTAACGATTGTGCTTTGAAATTTAGCATCTCTATCATGTTTTAAAACTTATTGACCTCAGGAAGCTATACGTAACAAAATCCGATTTTCTTATTGATTATGTCTGGTTAGTCGTTGTCTCCGTTTTACCGTTTTTCGTCACTTCGTCAAGGACTTTGTGGGGTGCCAACCCTTCGTTGCATGATCACCGACCACACTCCCGATCATAATGGTTACTTTTATGCTTGAATATTCAGCGTTACGGTGCTAGGTTTCCCGGCGTAAAGTCAAGACAACCTGAAAATGGGGGCATATTTGGGGGCTAGACAAAAATTAGATTTCCAATACAGCTTTAATTATAGTTTGTTATCTAATTTATTTGGTTCCTGCTCCCCCGCCATCTATGACGGCCCGCCGGCCCGGGAAGATCATGGGGCACGGGCTTTTTCCCAAAGGCACTTCCGGTCCCCGGCAGGGGCGCCCGGGTGCCCACATAAAAAGATCGCGGAGAGATGGCTGAGTGGCCGAAAGCGATCGCCTGCTAAGCGATTGTACGCCCTTTAAAGGTGTACCGCGGGTTCGAATCCCGCTCTCTCCGCCATTTTTTGTTCCCCTATCCCAACCCGGTCATCCCTTGCAAAACCTTCCGGGAGGTCTCTTCGATGTTGACAGCCACGCTTTTCCCCGGCCGCTATCTCCAGGGCGACGGGGCCTTCTCCCGATTGGGTGGCGAACTGGCCCGCTTCGGCAAAAAGGGCCTCGCGATCCTGGCCCCCTCGGCCGAAAAGGATCTCTGCGGAGCCCTGCAGGCCCAAGCGGCATCTGTCCGGCTGGAGACGGAACGGTTCAACCGCGAGTGCTCGGATACTGAAATCGCACGGCTTTTCGCGAAAGGCCGACACGCCCGCGCTGCCTTCGTCGTCGGCGTCGGCGGGGGAAAGACGATCGACACGGCCAAGATCGCCGCCGATCGCCTGGGCGTTCCCGTGGCCGTCGTCCCCACCATCGCCTCGACCGACGCCCCCTGCAGCTCCTGCGCCGTGATCTACAACGACCGGGGCGAGGTGGCCAAGGTCGCCTACCAGCGCCGCAACCCCGACCTGGTCCTCGTCGATACGCGGATCATCGCCAGGGCGCCGGTCCGTTTTCTCGTTGCGGGAATGGGCGACGCCCTGGCGACCCGTTTCGAGGCCGAGGCCTGTCGCCAATCCCGAGCCAACAACGAGGCGGGGGCCTTGGGCTCCCTGACGGCCTACGCCCTGGCGCGCCTCTGCTACGACACGCTCCTGGAATACGGCGTCGCCGCAAAGGTTTCCTGCGAGGCCGGGGCCATCACGCCAGCCCTGGAGCACATCGTCGAGGCGAACACCCTCCTGAGCGGCCTCGGCTTCGAAAGCGGCGGCCTGGCCGCGGCCCATTCGATCCACAACGGCCTGACGGTCCTGCCCCAGACCCACGGCTATTACCACGGGGAGAAGGTAGCCGTCGGCGTCCTCGCCTCCCTCTTTCTGACCGACAAGCCCCGGGCGCTGATCGACGAGGTGTACGGCTTCTGCGAAGCCGTCGGCCTGCCGACCACCCTCACCAATATCGGTCTGTCCGGCGCTTCCCGGGACGACCTGCAAAAGGTGGCCGAGCGAGCCTGCATCCCCGGCGAGTCCATCCACCACGAACCGGTGCAGCTCTCCCCCGCGCTGGTCATCGACGCCCTGCTGACCGCCGATGGCGAAGGCCGGCGGCGGAAGGGGGGCACTACCGGAGGATGAGCGGCGCACCACCAGGGGGATGGTGGGACCGGGGGAAAAGATATCGCAAATAATTCTTGACAGCCTGTCGAGACGATCTGGTATAAAGAGCCATAACTTCCGGGGTGACGGGGCATCGAGGCGAAGTCCATGGTGAGGCGTCTATCGAAATCGCTGGTCTGGTTCATCCCCCTTCTCGTTTGTTTCCTTCCCCATCCGGCCGTTGCGGCCAAGGCGGAAGAGAGCAGCTGCATCGCCTGCCACACCAGCCCCAGAAAGCTCATCGAGGTTATCCGGGAACTCCAGGCGTCCAAACCCCCTGTGGAAAAACCCGCCGAATCCACGGGAGAAGGGTGAGGCGGCGAGGTGGCTCCGTTGGAGCCGCATGAAAAGGTCTTCGTCGATACGGAATTCCTGGAGATTGATCCGCACGGGAAAATCGCCTGCGAACGGTGTCACGGGGGCAACCCGAAAGGCGCCGACCGCCAGCAGGCCCACAGAGGCGTCATCCGGGATCCCTCCTTCCCCGACCCGTCGAAGAGCTGCGGCGAATGTCATGTGGCGGAGGGGAAGGGCCACCCGGAGATCACGAAGAAGTACGGGACCGGTCTTCACATCACCCTCGCGCCCTTCAAGAACAAGATCTATCGCCGGGCCAATCCGGACCCGGCCGTCCGCGCCAAAATCGACAGCGCCATGGGAACCCACTGCATGACCTGCCACAGCAGTTGCGGTCAATGCCACGTCAGCCGGCCCAACTCGGTCGGGGGCGGGCTCACGGAGGGGCATCTTTTCAAGAAGACCCCACCGGTCAAGACGAACTGCACCTCCTGCCACGGAAGCCGGGTCGGGCAGGAATTCCACGGCGAGAACGAGGGCGTCCCGGGCGATGTTCATCACACGGCGCATCGAATGGCGTGCGCCGCCTGTCATACCGGCGACGAAATGCACGGCAGCGGGGCGGCGAAGGCGCCTTTCGACCGGTACGAGGTGACCAACCGGGCACGCTGCCAGGACTGCCATGCCATGCCGGGTTCCTCAGCCCCGCGCAAGGACAAGCAGGGCAAGACCCTCGAACACCCCAGCCACGCCATTCACCAGGACAAGGTGACCTGCCAGGTCTGCCATGCCGTGCAGTACAAAAACTGCTACAGCTGTCACGTGGGGAAAGACAAATCGGGCATGCCCTACTTCGAAACGGCCCCCTCCCGGATGGATTTCAAGATCGGCCTCAATACCAGGAAAAGCGAAGAGCGGCCCGAGCAGTACGCCACCGTCCGCCATGTGCCGGTCAGTCCCGGCCTGTTCGACTTCTACATCAAGGACGCACTGACCGGCGTCGCCAAGGCGCCGACCTGGACCTTTGCCACGCCGCACAATATCCAGCGCAAGACGCCGCAAAACGAAACCTGCCTCTCCTGCCACGGAAACAACAAGCTCTTTCTGACCAGCAAGGATGCCGAAGGTTGGGAGGTCGAAGCCAACAGGGATGTTTTCGTTCCGCTCAAACCGGCGCCACCGATCCGCCACAGCTGGCTGGCCCAACCGGAGCGTCATCTCCAGAAAGTGGATTGCCTGACCTGCCACAACCCGGCGCTGCCGTCGCCCCTCAAGGATTGCCTGCGGTGTCACGGAAACAACACGATCCTTACGGCAACAGCTGCAGGAAAACCCGACTACTCGTTGACCAATTGGACCTTCACCAACCGGGAACTGATCGACAAGGGCCTCTATGTCGTGGGGAGCAACCGGATTCCCGCCCTCGATCTGCTCGGAATATCGCTGATCCTGTTCACCTTTGTATTGTTCGGACTGCACGGCGCACTGCGCTTCATCCGCAAGAGGAGGCGATGAACCGATGGCAAAGCTCTACCTGCACACGCTCCCCGAACGGATCTGGCACGGAACTCATGCCGTGCTGGTACTCCTGCTGATCCTGTCGGGAATCCAGATCCACTGGCCGGACCATTTCGCGCTCTTCGGGAGTTTTTCCAGTGCCATCGCCTGGCATAACGCCCTCGGCCTGCTCCTGGTCGCGGACTTCCTCTTCTGGCTGGCTTACACTCTGATCTCGAAAAGAATCATCCACTACCGCTTCAGAAAAGGGGAGATCCATCCGGGCATGGCCCTGCAGGCCCGGTACTATCTCTACGACATCTTCGTCCACAAACCGCATCCCTATGCCCCAACCGAGGACAACAAGTTCAACCCCCTTCAGAAGGCGGCCTACATCCTCAAGATGTTTGTCTGGATGCCCCTGCTGCTCGCCAGCGGTCTGATCTACCTTTTTCCCTCCTTCTTTGCCCCCCTCGTGTCGCTGATCGGCGGCTTGAAGGTCGTGGCCACCGTCCACTACATCATGGCCATCCTCTTTACCTCCATGTACATAGGCCATATCTACCTGGCCACGACGGGGCATACGGTCCTGGCCGAATTCAAAACCGTGGTCAGCGGCTACAGGGAGGAGGATCCGGAAGGCGCTGAAAACGCCTGATCCCGACCGCCCCGCGGCGCGGGTTTTCCGGCAATAAACCGTCAACGTTCAATAAAACGGAAGGTGAGCGGACGCAAAAATGGGGCACCCCCGCAGGGGTGCCCCATTTTTGCTGTACTGGAGGATCTCCCTACTCGACGGGGTAACCCGCCTTCACCCAATCGTCCCAACCACCGACCATGGACCTGACGTTCTTGTACCCCATTCGCGACAAGGTGGCGGCAGCGAGGCTGGAGCGGTCCCCACCCTTGCAGTAGACGATGATATTGCTGTCCTTATTGGGCACCGCCTTGGCAATTCTGAATTCCAGCGTGCCGCGGTCGGCGTGCACCGCCTTGGGAATGTGCCCGCCCTTGAACTCCTTCTCCGTCCGTACGTCCAGGATAACCACCGACGGCACCTTTTCGATCTCCGCCTTGGCCTCGGCCATCGGCACTTCCTTGATCGCCTTCTTGGCCTCCTTCACAAAGTCTGACCCCGCCATATCCGCCAGACAGACCGCCGGCAAGGAAAGAGCGAACGCCACGGCAAAGGCCGCCACCAGCACCCTCCCCAAAAACCCCTGTTTACGCATTTTCAGTCACCTCGATTGTTTGATTTTACCCCGCAGGGCAGCTTGCCCCAGTAGCAGGCGCAGCGGGGAAAGTCAAGATCTTTTTTCGACCGGCAGCCCTGCCGCCGTCCGCCTGGCAGAACATGGTTATCCCCATAATTCCGGAATGTTGCAATCATATCCATCGCCGGCCGATCCCGACCGAATCCCTTCAGCAAATGTTTCCACCCTTTCCCCATAGATTTCCGCGGTGGATCATGCTATTGAAAAGGGGAGATGGAAATAGTTCCGCGCAACGCGACGGCATAGCCGCGGGAGAAAAGGATGCACAGCGGTATTCAGCGATTTTTGGTCCTTCTGACGGCAATGGTCCTCCTGGGACCTTCCGCTTCCGCTGCGGAAAATCCCCAACAACCTTTCTCCGCAAGGGTAAAGGTATCCGTCGAAGGGCACGAGCGGGTGATCAGCGCCGTACGCGGTTACCTGACAGGGGAACTCCAGGCCCTGGGCGACGTCGAACTGGTCGATGAAAACCACCAGCTAGAACTCAGCGTCCTGGCGGGGGAACTCTCCTGCGAGGGGGATAAGCGAACCGGATACGTGCTCTCCATCTTGGTCATCGAACCCTTCGATTGTTCATTGATCGCCTGGTGTGCCGAGCAGCGCCATAAAGAGGCTTTGAAATCCATGACCTCAGACCTCGTCTCCTACCCCAGATGGCACTGGTTGCGGGCTTGCGGACCGGCGAGCCTACCCGACATATGCAAGATGGTCATCACCGATTTCAATTCGGAAGTCCTCGAAAAACGCCGCAAGCTGTTTCAGGCCATCCATCGCTGATCACCCCGTCCCGGCAGCAGGCCACCTGCAACGAAAAAAGCTGCGACGGCGGTCCACCGCGGCGGGGCTCAGGCGGACAGGTCGGCACGCCGGTCGACGCGGTAGGCGCTGCCTCGGGCCTTCTTGGCCACATGCTTCATCTCCGAGGCCGCCGAGGTCAGTTCGCCGAAGTGGGAGAAGCGGCGGGTCGCCGTCCCGGCGACGCCAATGGCGATGGCGATAAAGGGAAAGAAGCGCGCCGTCCCCCGGCGGTCGACCGAATCGATGCCGCCCTTCTGACGGTCTTCCGGATCATAGACCGTCGGGACGATCCGGTCGAAGGCGCGGATGATCCCCTCGCAGGCCGCCTCGATCAGCTCCGGCGCCATGATGAAGACGAAGTCGTCGCCGCCGATATGCCCCACGAAACTGCCCCGGGGCTGCCGGCTCTTGACGATGCTCAGGATCACCCGTCCGGTGATCTTCAGGACCTCGTCGCCGCGGCTGAACCCGTACTTGTCGTTGAAGGGCTTGAAATCCGACAGATCGGCGTAGGCCAGGGCGAAGGTCTCGCCCCGCTCCAGCCGTTCCGTGAGCTGCCGGTTGATCGATATGTTCCCGGGAAGCCGGGTCAGGGGGTTGATCTCCACGGATCGGGCGGCGCGGATCACGGCTAGCGAAACCCGGACCGCCAGATCCCTTTCCAGGTCGTCCCGCCGCAGATAATCCTCGGCCAGCAGATCCTCCCAGCGGGGCAGGGGAAGCCGCTCGTCGGTGATCAGCAGGACGGGGAGCTGGCTGAAGAGGGGATCGTCCTTGAGGGTGTTGAGCTCCTCCAGCCAGGCGCCGCTGTCCCCGCCCGTATCGACGACGAGCAGGTCGGGGATCTCCGTGTAAATGGCGTTGACCGCGGCAACCATGCCGTCCAAGACGGCAAGGTCGAAAGCGGAAACCAGGAGCCGCTTGGCGGCCCGGGTCAGGCCTTGATCGCGCGAAACGAGCAGGACGGTTTTTTTCATGGCTAAAGGATCAGATCGCCAGCATCGTCCAGGGCGTTTTCCAGCTTCTCCAAAACCTCCCGAATGTCCGCTTCGGTCAGGGCAAGCAGCTCGAAGGTCCCCGGGTGGACCACCGCCGCCAGCTCGTCGCCGGCGAAGCCGAACCCGCGGGCCCGGACCAGGACGTCGGCGAAGTGGACGATGGCCGTCTCCAGGGGGGCCCGTTTGGACTGGTTCGGCCGGTGGTGGTAACCGATCACCTCGACCAGACCGGCGGGGAAATGCCACTTCTCGGCCAGCCAGAGGCCGACGGCGGCGTGCGTTTCCCCGAAGACCTCCCGCTCGGCCTCGTAGATGGAGATCCGCCGGTCTGCGGCCTGTTCCAGGGCCGCCTCGTACTGGGGCTGGTAGTGGAGGAGCAGGATCACCTTGCCCAGATCGTGCAGGAGCCCGGCCACGGAGACCTCCTCCGGGTCCTTGACCCCCTTCTTTTCCGCGATCGTCCGGGCCACGGCGGCGCAGCCCAGCGAGTGGTCCCAGAGCCCCGCCATCACCTTCTGCATGATCTCGAAGACCGACACCCCCAGGAGGAGCCCCTTGACGACGTTCAGGCCCAGCAGCATGATCGCGTGGGAGACCGACGAGATCCGCCCGGGAAATCCGTAGACGGCCGAATTGACCATCTTGAGGACCTTGGTCGTCAGGGCCGGGTCGCTGGCGATGAAGCGGCCGATCTCGTCGAGGGTGACGCCCGGCTTGCCGATCACCTGGGAGATCCGCTTGAAGGTCCCCGGGAGCGTCGGCAGGGCGTTGATGTTTTCGATCTTCGCCCGCTGGGTTTTGATGTCGATGCGCTCCAAGATGGCAGACTCCTGTTTTAAAAATTCGGCCTCGTCAGGCGTAAAGCCCTTCGAGATGTTTTCGGACAATCCTTTTGAGTCCCCCCATATGGGGTCTGTCCTGAACGGTGGCAAAGCGGCGCTCCAGGGCGGCGAGGGCCTCCTCCAGCGGAACGGCCTGCGCCGACGGCCCCTCCACGAAGATCGCAGCGATATCCATGTCCTGTATCCGTTCGATGAGCTTCTCCGTCAGCTCGGCCCCTTCCGGCAGAAGCACCATCCCGTTCTGACCCAAAACCGGCTTGGCCAGCTTCATCCCCGGCTGCAGATTCTCTTTGGCGAACTTCGGCATCCCCGTCACCTCTCGGCGCCATGCCCCACCGATCATGGCGTGGCGAATTATAGGGGGCTTCCGGGAAGAATTCAAGCATTCTTCCGAAAATCCGCACCCTGCGTCACGGTCCTACTCGTAGATTTTCTCGTCCTCGGCGTCGGCCTCGGCGGCGTCCGCTTCGAAATCGCGGGCGGCCCGCCCGGGACCGGCTGTTTGAAACTCGCGGTACCACTCATGGGCCGTAATCATGGCCATCACCTCGCTCGTCCCGGTCCAGATCGAGGCCAGCCGAACGTCGCGATGGATCCGTTCGATGGGAAAGACGTTCGTGTAGCCGATCCCCCCCATGACCTGCATCGCGTTGTGGACCACCTTCTGGCAGGACTCGGTGATGAACTTCTTGGACTCCGACACCATCCGCCGCAGGCGGTGCATCTCGACGCCCCGGTCCGCGGCGCAGGCCGTGACATAGGCCATCGCCCGGGCAGCGTCCAGGAGCGTCACCGCCTCGGCGATCTGGAAGCTGACCCCCTCGAACTGGGCGATGACCTTCCCGAAGGCCTTGCGGCGGGTGGTGTAGCGCGTCGCCACCTCCAGGGCCGGGCGGGCCGCCCCGATCGTCATCGCCGCCGTCCCCAGCCGTTCCGGAACCATCATCGTATTGAAGACGTCGTAGCCGCCGTGGAGCCGGCCGACGATGTTCTCCCTGGGCACCTTCACGTCTCTGAAGACCAGGCGGGCCGTGCCGCCGCCCCGGCAACCCATGAGGCCGTAGAGGTACTTCGTCTCCACCCCCGGCCCGCGGTCGACGAGAAAAGCGGAAATCGACTCCCGGGGATCAGCGGCGGGATCGACATTCGTCCGGGCGTAGAGGAGGAAGAAGTCCGCCCCCTCGCCGCCGACGATGAAGCGCTTCTGGCCGTTGAGCAGAAAGTGATCGCCCCGGTCCTCGGCCCGGGTTGTGGCGCCGAAGAAGTCAGAGCCGCCCCGGGGCTCGGTCAGGCACTCGGCAGCGAAGATCTCCCCTTTAAGGAGCGGCTTGACGTAGCGCTCCTGCTGAGCCTCCGTCCCGTGGAGGATGATCGCGTCGCAGACCAGCTCCGCCCCGACGCCGAAGACGCAGGCGAACTCGTAGCCCAGCGTCCCGATCTCCTCCATGAGCATGCAGGTGGTCACCCAGTCCATCTCCCGTCCGCCCCAGCGCTTGGGGTAACGGCAACCCAGAAGGTTGCGGCGGCCGGCCTCGCGGAGGAACTCCTTGGGGAATTTGATCTTCTCCTCGTCCATATCGAGGATCATCTGGCGGGGAACCCATTTGACAAGGTCGCGCGCCTCGTCGCGGATCTGGCGCTGTGCCGGGCTGAGCAGGTGGTCGAACATCCTTCGCCTCCTTTCTCCGGGGTTGCGGTGGGTGATGGGTACCCATAGGACAAAATGGCTTTTTTCGCAAGGAAAGCCGGCGAGGATGAGATCTTTTTGCTTTTTCCCTCCCGAATCCTGTTGACATATTCCCAAAAGTGGGTACAATGGCCGCCCATTCGCCGGAAGCCCCTTTCGGTGGTTGGCGGGCCGGAACCCTGGCCCGGAGGGGCATTTGACAACCCGTGCAGACAAAGCGCCCATAGCTCAGCTGGATAGAGCATCAGACTACGAATCTGAGGGCCGCAAGTTCGAATCTTGCTGGGCGCACCATAAAAAACAGGGGGTTAAGCAATTACAGCTTAGCCCCTTGTTATTTGATCCTCTTTTTGTCCCCATTCTGTCCCCATTTTTCTTTTTTACTGCCGCCTAAAAGTCCCTCCTGCATCCTGCGTATAGGCAGTTGGAATCAGAGGAAAGCGCGTGTCAAACCGATACCCGTTACGATGATTCACTTCTGCCTGGCCAATGCCACGTTTATACAGACCTCTTCCCAGATAATGGGTGAGCTCTCGGTTCATCATCGCCGTCAGATACTGGCCAACTGTTTCTCGAATGTCTACGCGAATCATCTCAAAAAGTTGCTCCGGCTGCTTCTGAATCTCCTTGAAAATCTCCGCTACTTCCGCTACTGCCATGTCCAGCTTCATGGCGCTTTCTCCTTTTTGATCAGGTTTATGGGGATAAACCCTTCTAAAGGAAAAGCGCCTTATTTTATACCGTTGCGACCCTATCAATTTACACAAAAGATTTTACGCTACCCCTGCTTTTTGATGCAAAATAGATAAAATATATCCCTTGACAAGCAAAAACAGCCCCCCTATACTCCCGCCATCGAAAAGCAATGTCTTATCAATATCAATATCTCAAACGAATTACCTCAGAAGAAAGGAGTTGCACCATGAGCAAGTTAAATTCAGTCCGTTTGTCGTTGGTTATGGCCACTCTGGCTATGATCGTATTTTCGAGTGCCGTAGACGCGCAAGCACCCGGTGTCAGAGAGCGAAGCGAAGCAAAGCGCGATAAGCAAAGCGTCAATGTCGGCACATCAAGAAAGGCTGAGAGCGAACACAATGAGAGGATGAAAAGCTCCAAAAAGGCGGCAGACGAGTACAAGAGCAGCAAAAAGGACGCAAAAGCAAAGCAAAAATACCAGGACTCCAAGGCAAAAGGCGGCTGGTAATCACGGCGAGAGGGTGTTTCCTGCCCCATCCCGAGGTGCAGAACCTGGCTCTGTACATTTTCATGAGCGCCATCGAGCAGGCGCTTGCTGTTGTAGTTCGGGTTCGAGCAAGGATTCCCGCTGCGGGGCGGTGGTGTTCATCCACCGCTGCGGGGCGCTGCTCAACGAACACCTGCATCTCAGAAATGCGCCCAGGTTATCTGGCAAGTTTCAGAGAGTACCGGCCATTCGGATGACGATTCTATAGTGCGGGTGTATGGCAGCTGATGGCCGATAAGCTCGGCTCGCCTAAAAAGATGCTCTTCGATCATGATCGTGCCAACGGGCGCATCGTCGTGGCGTTTGAAACGGTGGATGGTGGAGTGTCCTAACCTCTGCTTGACTTGACAGACACTGTCAAAACAAGTCTTGTCCGTATTTTCGGTTTCACGTCTGCATATACCAGAGTGCTTTGTAGAGATACGAGCCTCAATTGCTTCTGAACAACCCTCAAATCTTTTTCCTTGGCTACACAAGCGCTTCAGCCACATTCATAGACTTCAATGAATAATCATTTATCCCTTATATTAATATGAATATGCTTGACTTTTCTTCTACAGTAGTTTGTTAGGTCGTCATTGTAAATCATTGTAATGATTCGATCGATCTTTGAAAAATCAGAATATTCTCAAAAATGTGGTGCCACAAGATATCCTTTAATATCTTGACATCATGAGAATATCTTCCTGAATATGAGGTGACTGATTCAGGAGGCACCCCATGTTTGCGAGAGTCAAGACAGCCGGTCAGTACCAATATCTCCAGATCGTCCAAAACCTCCGAGAAGGAACCAAGACCATCCAACAAGTCGTCGCTACCATCGGCCGGATGGATCAGATCCAGGAGAAGGGCGAGATTGAGAACCTGGTGCGCTCCCTTTCCCGATTTTCGGAGAAGGTTCTTCTGGTCCTCTCCGGGAAGAGCGACGTCCAGGCGGATGCGAAGAAGATCGGCCCAGCGCTGATCTGCGAGAGACTCTGGCAAGAGCTGGAGATCGGCAAGATTATTCACCGCATTCTGGCAGAGCGCAAGTTTGGTTTCGACGTGGAGCGGGCGATTTTTCTGACGGTTTTGCATCGGCTCTTCGTCTCCGGTTCGGACCGCTCCTGTGACCGCTGGCATCGGGATTACGTGATCGACGGCATCGACGCCCTGTCCCTTCACCATCTCTAACGGGCGATGACCTTCCTGGGAGAAGAGTTGGAGGACCAGAAGGACTGCACCCCTTTCGCCCTGCGCTGTACGAAGGATGTCATCGAAGAGGACCTGTTCCTTTCTCACCGTGATCTTTTCAGCGGTCTGGATTGCGTCTTCTTCGACACGACCTCCATCTACTTCGAGGGAGAGGAATGCGAATTGGGCCACAGCAAGGATCATCGCCCCGATCTCCGTCAGATGGTGGTGGGAGTCATTCTGGACGATCATGGTCAGCCGGTCTGCTCTGAGATGTGGCTGGGCAATACGACAGATTTGACGATGCTCGTTCCCGTGATCAAGCGGCTGCGGAGCCGGTTTGCAATAGAACGGATCTGCGTCGTTTCGGATCGGGGGATGATCAGCGCCGAGACAATGGCTTCCTTGGAAAAGGAGAAGATCTCTTACATCCTGGGCGCCCGGATGAGAAAGAGCATAGAGGTGAAGGATGAAGTCCTCTCCCGTGCTGGCCGTTACCGTGATATTCATCCGGAGGGTGTCTCCGCCAAAGATCCCTCATCCCTGAAGGTCAAGGAGGTGATCGTGGAGGGGAACCGTTACATCGTCTGCCTCAACGAGAAGCAGGCCAGGAAGGATATGGCGGACCGGCAGGCGATCATCGATTCCCTGCTGGAAAAGATCAAGAGCAATCCGAAGTCCCTCGTGGGGAACAAGGGCTACCGGAAGTACCTGAAGCTGAACCGGGGACCGTCGCCGTCAATGATGCGAAGATCGAAGAAGAAGCACGGTACGACGGGAAGTGGGTCCTCAAGACGAACACCTCGCTGACGGCGGAGCAGACGGCCCTCAAGTACAAGGAGCTCTGGCAGATGGAGCAGGTCTTCCGGGACATGAAGTCGGTTCTGGACACCCGACCCATCTTCCATAAGGTGGATGAAACCATCCGGGGTCATGTCTTCTGCAGCTTCTTGGCCCTGGTCATCCGGAAGGAGTTGGATCGCAGGCTGGCGAAAGCGGGTCACTGTTTCGAGTGGGCCGACATCAAGCAGGATCTCAAGGCCCTGCAGGAGATCACGATTGAAGACAGGGGCAAAACACTCGCCATAAGGAGCGAATGTCTCGGGACCTGCGGTAAGGTTTTCCAAGTGGTTGGCGTGGCCATCCCGCCGACGATCCGGGAAGTGGCATGACGCAAAGCATGTTGTAGAGTCGAGAGGTGGCTCGGTGGTTTAGGTGGGGCCTATCTGTATCCGACCCTTTCGTTTGCCGGTGCCTCAATATCCCAACCATGCTCCGTTTCCACTCTCCCGCTCATCGAACCGGACGTGCGGTTTTCCCGCATCCGGCTCTCGGACAAGGCATCACACGTTCACACACGCAACGCGGTATGGCCGAGCACGCAACCGGGTAAGTCCCAGTTGCCCGTACACATAGTTGCCGGAGAAGCGTGCATCTCTCCGATTGCGTACTTTGTGCTTGGCGCACCACCACTGGCGGAGCCGCTGGAAAACATAATGATCCGCGCTGGAGTAGTACCGACGAACGGTGCCTACCGAGAAGTAATTCGCCCATCCCGTGAGCAACCGATTGGTCACGGTAATGATGTTCTCCTCGGTTTTCCACAGCCATCTGCGCGTCGTCTCCTCATGGATACGGCCCCGAAGCCGCTTCATCGATTCCGACGATGGGCAACACCCGTAGTAAGCGTGTCCCGTTCGCCGATTGTATAAGCGACCGAAGGTATACCCCAGAAAGTCGAACATCTCATCCGGCAGCCGGGCCAGTCGCGTCTTCTGCTCATTGACCTTCAGTTTCAGCCGACTCATCATGTCTCGCATCGCGGTCATGGCATCCACTGCCCGCCCCCGAGGACACAGGATTACAAAATCATCGGCATAATTGACGATCTTGGCAGAATATCGCTTCTCATAACCCAACACTTTCCACCCCAGCACGAAGCGGCGCATATAAAGATTGCTCAATAGCGGTGAGATCGGCGCTCCTTGCGGAGTGCCCCGTTTCTCGTCCTTGCTGTGGGTCGTACGACGCATGTTTCCCCGCTCGTCGGTCTCTTCCACCGGGGCCACCAGTCACATCTTCATCAGATGCAGCAGGTGTCGGTCGCTCACGCGACGTGCCACCGATTTCAGCAGTTCCGCGTGCGGAATGCTATCGAAATACCCGCTCAGGTCCGCATCGATTACCTCCGTATGTCCGTTTCGCAGCAGCGTTTCAATCTGCCCAATGGCATCTTGGGCACTGCGGCCGGGCCGGTACGCGTGTTGCTCATCCTGGAGGTCCACCTCGAAAATCGGTTCCAGGACGATCAAGGCCGCCGTCTGAACCACCCGATCACGAATCGTCGGAATGCCCAGCGGCCTCTGTTTGCCGTCCGGCTTCGGTATATAGACCCGCCGCACGGCCTGCGGATGATATTCCTTCTTACTGAGTTCTTCCGCCAGTTCGCCCAGCCATCGATCCTCACCGTACGTCTTGATGCTCGCAAACGTTTGGCCGTCCACGCCCGGCGAACCGTCATTGGCACGACAGAGCCGGTACGCATACTGCAACACGTCTTCGCGATACACCTTGTCGTATAGTGCGTAAAAACGATAGGCTGGCGACTGCTTCGCTTTGGTGCGTAGCGCCGTCTGCAACTTCTCAACCTTTTCCGGAGGTGTTAGACGCACGGTCAATCTCCTGGATGTCGCACTGCTTATTGCGCTAACCTTGAACTGAGGTCTCTTCGCTCCTTCGGCATTACCCGATATCATCACTACTACGGACCTCTCCGCCACCTCGCTTGGCCGGATTCGGTTCCTCGCGGAACATCCGTTGGCGGTCACGCGCCGCCACCAACGAGGCTTCCCGTGTTGCGGTCAATTTCCCTTTACATGCATGCCGCCGTCTAATACCCCGGTGGAATCCTGCGGTGCATTTGTCACTCGCTTCCCGCAGAACAGCGGCCTTCCCCGCATTAACGTCGGGTCGTCTCCAAGGACCCGATGCCCTATTTCCCGATCAGCGTTCTGCCCAGGGACGGCTTCGTGAAGGGGAAACTCGCCCCCTCCACCTTCGTGGTCCTCAACACCCCCTGGTCGATCGGCTACATGAACGGCGCCGCGGCGATCAAGACGCTGGGCAAGAAGAAGATCTTCTTCCTGGCCCGCGCCGACAGCTGGGGCTGGGACATCCGCGACGGCCTCTATGCCGCGGCCAAGGAGCACGGCGCCCAGATCGTCGGCTACGACGAGGTCTCGCTGGGCACCAACGACTTCACCACGATTCTCCAGAAGGTCAAGGCGGCTAAGCCCGACATCTTCATCTCCGCCCAGTTCGGCGGCGACGCCATCGCCCTTTTGAAGCAGTGTCACCAGATGGGCCTCAACAAGGAGATGACGATCTTCAACGCCTTCATGTCCAACGTGGTGGCCAAGGGTATTCCGCCGGAGGCCCTGGATGGGATCTACTCGCTGAGCTATTTTTACTACGACCTGGAGGGGTTCGAGGACAAGGCGGTGGTCCAGAGCGCCAAGGTCTTCACGGACCTTTACCGGGCCAAGTACAACAAGCCGCCCGACCCCTACACGGCCATCGGCTATGTCGCCTACACGGAGATGTTCCGGGCCTTCGAGGCTGCCGGGACCTTCGACCCCCTGAAGATTGCCGCGGCGATTCTGGGTGACAAACGGGAATTCAACACGATGAAGGGGCCGGCCCGATGGCGCGAGGATCACCAGGCCGTCTACAAATACTCCACCTTCCTGGTCAAGGGGAAGGGGCCCGGTGAGCAGAAGCACCCCTGGGACCTCTTTAAGGTCGTGGGCTACCAGGGCGGCGACGAGGTCATGCCGACGCTCAAGTCATTGGGGTATTGACGGACTTCCCCGGAAGGCCGCGGGCCTTCCGGGGAAGGGAGAAGGGCGGTACCGCCGATCCGGCAGCTCGCAGGGATTTCCCTTTGCCTGGGGATGCCGGGCGTGCGGGAAGGGTGAGAAAAGCGATGTCCGCGGCGGACGCCTTGCGTCCGCCGTTTTTTTACGTCCCTTTAGACTTTGCCGGGGCGGTAGGGCGTCCCCGGGGCGAAGACGTTGTAGAGGACCAGTTCCTCCTCCACCCGGCGGATGGAATGTAGGGCATTCCGCGGGACCTGGACGACCACGCCGGGTTCCAGGGGGAACTCCCCTTCACCCTCGATGAACATCGTCGCCTTGCCCTTCAACGGGTAGATCAGATCGGGCTGATCGGCGTGGCGATGGTCCGGCAGGGTGGTTCCCACGGGCAGGGAGACCATCATGACCGTGATCGGGGAGCCGTCCTTCTCGGGTGTGTAGATCCACTGGATACTGGCGCCCTC
>Ga0351925_1031_pt2:0-25000 | contig 27672 bp, 23 predicted proteins | sample BONcelHT113001D9_FD_206870 | JGI IMG/M metagenome (GOLD analysis project Ga0351925, IMG submission 206870) | Enriched cells from coal bed in the Powder River Basin, Montana, United States - BONCAT cells T11 rep2 HSBNCT.T11.300.1.D9 ... | reverse complement strand
CCGATGAACGTCGTTCTCAAAAATCCTGACGGTGCTATCAAGGTTGTCGTCAGCCGCGAAGGCACCGGGCAAAGCGAAACATTTACAATCGCCGATGCCTTGAAGCCTCCCCAAGGGATCCTGATCTCGAAACAAAAAGCCCAGATTGAGTTGCTGGAATACCTCAACCTTAATGCCAATGTCTTTCCTTACGACGCTTACGACACCGGTGTCATCTGGTCCTCATCCGACCTGCGGATTGCATCGGTGGACCAAACGGGGCTGGTCCGCGGCTTGGCGCTAGGGACTGCCGTAATCAATGTCCGTACCAAACAGGGTTCTTTTTCCGATTACTGCATGATTGAAGTCATTCCCGAGTACTATTCGATCATCTACGATTACGCTGATCACGTCAATAGAATAAAGACGATGGTGGTTCCGATTCCAGCGCAAAATGCTCGCCACGCCGGCATTACCGCCGACATCCGCCTGCTCTCGCCAGGTAAATGGAATATTGACCGCTACCGGGATGAATTGATGTACAACCAAGCCAGCACGGACTATCCTTTTATCGCTAAATCCCAAGATACTTTGATGGATATTGAATTTCCCGACGAACAGACCTTGCGCATCACGATGCGTAGCGCTCAGGGATGGAGTAGCGGCGACAGCCTATCGATTCCGCTTAACATCCGCCTCGAGAATCCCAGCGGCGAAATCATCGTCAGCGTTAGTCAGGTATCCGGGGCTTTTGAGAATCAGACATATCGCTTTGCGCAATAGATTAGACAACTATTTTTTGGTTTTCCGGGCAGGCTGGCAATCGATAGAGAGGAAGTGGGTACCCTGCTGGAACAAGTCGACTGGGAGAAGATTAATGCAATCGTGAGCGAGATGTTTAAAGAAAAAAATATCGGGCGCATGCGCCATAATTTTCTCGCAGCCTTAACTGCTCTAGTCAATTACGATTTGGCGGATTTTTATTTGAGCGACCGAAGGGTCAAGCCAATCCGCCTTATCGACCCTGTCGTCGTCAGCAAATACCCAAAGAATTTTAATGAAACCTTTATGATCAACTATGAGAAACACTTTGGGGCGATGGATTACGCTCGCTGGGTCTTTTCTAGCACCGAGTCCATCGTCTATCGGGAATCCGACCTGATTAATCCGGCCCTGCGACTCAAGAGCCCATTTTACTCAGAGTATTTAAAGCCCGCCGGCCTCGTCAACGTCGCAGGGATTAGTATTGCCGATCGTGGCGTCTGCATTGGCGCCATCACCCTCTACCGCACCGAAAAAAACGGCGATTTCAGCTCCCGGGACCTCTATATCCTCGAACAACTGCTAACCCACCTACAAAATCGCTTAGCCCTCGAGCAAGAACAGGTTTCCAGCCATCCCGAGAAATACGCCAGCGCCGCTTATCTGCTTTCCCACGAATATAATCTCTCCATGCGGGAAATCGAACTGATTAAGCTGATTTGCCTAGGAAAAAACAATGAGGAAATCAGTCGCGAGCTCGCGATTACTGTCAACACCGTTAAAAAACATATTAGCAATATTTTCTTTAAACTCAATGTCGACAACAAAGCCCGCCTAATTGCCTTTTTGATGAAAAACGACAAAGAGCTGTTTGAAAACTCGACAAGCACTCTTTAAATGAATTAGACCAAACTTTCTATTTTATCAATATGCAACTTTAAACCCCACCTCCACTAACTACATTAATAATCGCACAACTGCAAAATGACAGAGTTTATCGTCGAGATGGTAAACTTAACTTGATACTCAATGGTCGTACTCGGATATCCTAGGCATATTTTTTAAGTATGCTTGATATTTATTATTCTGAGGTATATAATCTCGTGATTATATCAATATTATCACGAAAGGATTTTTTTATGTGTCCCATAAAGCGTGACTCTCACGCATGGCTTACTCCCCAACGCATTATCCTTCTTAGTTTCGTTGGCTTAATTGCACTAGGTAGCCTTCTTCTGCGACTACCCTTAGCTACATCTGATCATCTTGGGCTCACTCCTATTGATTCCCTTTTTATATCCACATCGTCGGTTTGCGTGACCGGACTTTCAATGATTGATTTGAAAAATGATTTAACCTTATTTGGTCAGTTGGTTGTTCTGGTCCTAATTCAGCTGGGCGGGTTAGGATTAATGACGGTCTCAACAGTTATCATGGTTTTGTTGGGCTGGAAAGTGAACTTTCGTAGCCGCTTAATGATGCAGGAAGCACTGAATCAGAACGATACAGGCGGAATCGTACGCGTCGTTCTGCGCGTAGCAAAATTCACCTTTGCCATTGAGGCTATCGGAGCTGTTCTGCTCTCTTTCCGATTTTGTGCGCAATTTGGCTTCTGGAGAGGAATTTACTTAAGCATCTTTCATTCTATTTCAGCTTTTAATAATGCAGGCTTTGACTTGATGGGGAATTTCTCTAGCATGACGACTTATGCCACCGATCCTCTCGTTAATGTGACAATCATTGTCTTGATCGTTTTTGGTGGTATCGGGATAGCTGTCTTGACAGATTTTTGGGATTGGCATGGCAAAAAACCCTATGCGGCCCATACAAAAATAGTTATAGTGACAACGATTGGTTTGATAGTTTTTGGAACTTTGGCAATACTAATGTTTGAGTGGAATAATCCACTGACACTAGGGCCTTTAAATTTCTTTGAAAAGTTTGTGGCAGCACTATTTCAGTCCATTTCTCCCAGAACAGCAGGATTTAATACTTTAGATACAGTAGGCATGCATGCGGCAACTATCCTTTTGCTGATTATCTTTATGTTTATCGGAGCGAGCCCGATGTCTACGGCTGGAGGAGTTAAGACAACTACTTTTGCTATTATGCTCGCAGTTTTACGAGCATCGTTAAAAAACGAGGAAGACATTGTTCTTTTTGGGCGTTTAATTCCACGCAATATAGTTCAAAGGGCCATGTCCATCGTGTTTTTATCGATGCTGTGGATTATGAGCGCCTTTGTGTTTTTATCTATGACCGAGAATATGTCTTTTATCGAACTGCTGTTTGAAACCGTATCGGCCTTCGGAACTGTTGGGCTGTCTATCGGCGCGACAATGAAATTAACCTTTTTAGGCAAGGTGATTATTATCCTGACAATGCTATTTGGACGGGTCGGGCCTTTAACATTTGCCGTCGCGTTTATGGTTAATAAAGGTATACGTCGGAGTAAAATAAACTACCCCGAGGAAAAAATATTAGTAGGGTGAGGAAGACATGACGAAACATAAACAATTTTTAATAATAGGCCTTGGTGGTTTCGGCGGCAGCGTGTTAACGCGCTTGACTGAATTGGGTTACGAGGTATTGGCCATTGACGAAGATGAAGATGTCGTGCAGGAATATTCCGAAATAGCAACACGTGTGGTGCAAGCCGATGCCGCAGATGAATCTGTACTTAATTCATTGGGTGTCAGAAATTTTGATGTGGCAATTGTTGCCATGGCTAAGGATATTGAATCTAGCGTTTATATTACCATGCTATTAAAAGATATGGGAATCCCCCTTGTCATCACTAAGTCCGAGGATCCTGTCCACGCAAAAATCCTATTGAAAATTGGGGCGGACAAAGTAATTAATCCGGAAAGTGAAAGTGGAATCCGGATGGCTCAAAATCTTGTTTCGGAAAATGCTCTCTGTGCCATTGATCTAGTTGAAAATTATGCTCTTTTGGAAATGAAAGCCCCGGCGAAATACGTGGGGAAAAAGCTGCACGAATTAGACATAAAATTACGATTAGGAATTACTGTAATCGGAATAAGACGCGAAGGAATATTGGACACGATGCCTTCAGCCAACGAAATAATTAGAGAAAATGATGATATAGTTTTTATTGGCGGCAACGAAAATATAGTCGCTTTGCAAAATGGTAAGTTATAAAGGCTGAGCAAACCAAATCACCAATATTTCTAAACAATATTACCCGCAAATTCAATTGCTAGCGAAAATTATCAGCGATAAAGTAAAAAAGGTGTTCAACTACTACTTTAGTAGCAGAACTACTCCAACAGATACTACCCCTGAGTATTACCCACAGAGTCAATCCTCTTTATACTTGATCTATAAAAAGTGGCTGCATCCGAAAAGCTACGAACTATAGGAGGTTGGAGAATAAATGATTGATTTAACACCCTGGGGAGAACTATACACCGACAGAATCGAAGATGGCACCATCTGCGTCATGGGCGTTCCTTTTGACGGCGCTGTCAGTTGTGGTAAAGGCACGGCCTTGGCACCGGAACGGATCCGCCAGTTATCCCGGTATCTGCCCTGCAATAGCGAGCTGGGCGAGCCCATCGATAAGCTGAGGGTCTACGACCACGGCGATGTAGCAGTTGACCTAAACTGGCCCCGCTACTATCAGACCGTGGAAAATGAAGCCTTTAAGCTCCTCCAGTCAGGTAAATTTTGTCTTTTTCTCGGTGGTGACCACTCGGTGACAATCCCCCTGCAAAAAGCCTTCGGCCGTTACCAGCAAGAGCGTGGCGCGAAGAAAATCGGCATCATCCACTTTGACTCCCATTTCGACTTGATGAACGAATACGACAGTTTCGAGTGGTCCCACGCCACTCCGGCACGCCGCGCCCTGGAAAGTGGCGTCGTCAAACCGGACGGGTTGGCTTTTTGCGGAATCCGCTCCGCCGAGCAGGAAGAATACGATCTCATCAAGGCCAATCCCGAAATTCTCGTCATTCAGGCCTACTATCTTTGGAAAGACGGCTGGGAAGCCGCCTTTGCCAAACTCAAGGAGCGTTTCCAGGATTACGATGCCGTCTATTTCACATTAGACATCGATTTCCTCGATCCTGCTTATGCCCCAGGTACCGGCACACCCGAGGCAGGCGGGCCTTCCAGCCGTGAACTTATGGAGTTGACCAAGGCCATGCTCCGCGAACTTCCCATTAAAGCGATGGACGTTGTCGAGGTATCACCGCCTCTCGACGTCAACGACATCACCTCTTGGGCCGCCTTAAAAAACATCTACGAGGTTTTTACCATTCTCAACAGCAAATAGACGCGCTAAATTCCTACAAGGCTTCAACGCACATCATGATTGATAGCAAAAACACCTCCCTCCCTTGGCAGTAAAGGCAAGCTGGCATCTTGAAGGGTCAATGAAAAGGTACAGGTGCTCGAAAACGCAAAAAATTCTGGAATTTTGGAGGTTATGATGGAAAATAGAAAAACCGTCCGAGAAGAGCTGGAAGGCAAGACTGAAATGAGCCTGGAAAACGAACAAAGCCTGTTCGAAAAATTAGAGGAAATCGAGCGAGACGGCAGTATTGTTGGGCCGCTCGCCAAGGCCGACTGGATTGGGATTGCCGCGTTCTTTTTAGTACTTGGCATCTTCCCCCTCATCTACTACGCAGTTAAGTTATTTTAGGGAGGAAAGATAATATGAGTAAGCAAGAAACGAATTACAACCAAGAGGCCGAGTTTGACGTACTGCCTGTCATGAAACAAGACAGAGAGTATGGCTTTCGCGACTATTCTTTTGTTATTACCGGCTTTGCCGTCGCGACTTGGTGCTTTTTAATCGGCGGCACGCTCGCCTTTTTTGTCGATTTTAAAATGGCGATTGTGGCGTCAATCTCGGGAAACTTGATTGCCATTATCCTGCTCAGCATGTCAACATCGTTGCCCTCCGTCAAATACGGGGTAGACGGATTTACCTCATCAATCAGCTATCTGGGGCTTAACGGCACTAAATCTTATCTGGTCCTCAACGCCATCGTCACCGTCGGCTGGACGATTGTGCTGTGTACTTTAGTTTCAAAATCAGCCATTCAAATATTAAATACTGTAACCGGTGGCGATTTTTCCGGCAACGTTTATGTTGTCACTTTTGGCCTGATTACGGCCTTCGTCTGCTGGTATGTCACTTTAAAAGGACCTCACCTGATTAAAATCATGAATACCATCGTCGTTCCGGTTTTCCTGGTTGTCATCGTTATTCTCATTTTCATTATCAGCAAAAATACCGGATGGGGTGAGATTTTTAAAATGGCTCCCCTGGATCCATTTGATGATCCTTGGCTCAACTTCCTGATTGCTTTTGAGCTCAGCCTTGGGGCCGGATTTTCCTGGTGGCCGAATATCGGAGGCCTGGCGCGAATTTGCAAAACTTCCCGGGCCGCCTTTTGGCCAAACATTATCGGACTTGTCTTTGCGGCCACTGTCGGAACAGGGCTAGGTGTTGCAGCGGCCTTGCTAGTCGGGGACAGCGACCCCGCTTCCTGGATGATTCCTATCTGCGGAAGCACAATCGGGATTATCGCCCTGATTCTCGTTAGTATCGCCAATATATCGGCCAATTCCATCATGATCTATACGACATCACTCGGGCTTAAGCAAATTAAGGCTTTGTTCCGGCAACGCTGGTTCATCGTCACCTGCGCCTATATGATTCCAACAATCATCGGTCTATTCTGGTCGCAGCTGATTTACGACAAATTCTATTTTATCTTGGGTCTGGCGTGCTTAATCTATTGTCCAATTTCAATGATGGCCGTTGTCGACTTCTTCCTCTTGCGCAATCAAAAATGGGATATGCGGCAATTTTACAATAAGACCAGCGGATCGAAGTTTTATTTCTGGAAAGGCTTCAATCTGGTGGCGTTGTTTGTCTTTATTTCAGCCACGCCGGTTTACTATTTCTTCCTTGACCCAGTCACACTGGAGACCACCTCGGCCTTTCGCTATGCCACAGCCACAGGTTCTGTCGCAATATACTGTGCCGTCGTCTATTACATATTGAGTAAGATTATCTGTTTTAAAATGAACAAAGGCGGATATGGTGATTTAAAAGAATCTGCGTAATCCTTTAGTATGATTAATTTCTGGAAAAAGCACCTTTCCATCATGGAAGGGTGCTTTTTTATTTATACACCCAAAAGATTAAAAAAGTCATCAATCGCCATTTTATGCTATTTATCTTCAGCCTAGCGGAACTTTTTCCTCCTGCCCACGTCTCTCTTAATGTGTTACTATATACCAAGAATAGTTATCGGAGGTACCCAAGATGCGTTTTCTTTCCCGTTTGACCACATGTGCAATGTTAGCAGTTTTTTCCCTAAGCGTCGCTTTAGTGGCCGTACCCCAAGCCGAGGCGGCTCCTTCTCTTTTTATTAATGGTAAAGCTATTTCCGGCGAACAACGTCCGGTAATATACGGCGGACGCATTCTTGTGCCTGCCCGGGTTGTCGCCGAAAACCTCGGCGCCAAAGTCGAATGGCTAAAAGCTGAAGAAACAGTCAAAGTGACGGGGAATAACAAAACTATGTTACTCCCCGTTAAATCGTCCACCATCAAAATTGACGGGAACAGCGTCAAAATCGATTCTCCTGTCATGATTATCAATAACCGCTCCTATGTTCCCCTGCGCATTATCGCCGAAACCCTTGGCGCCACTGTCAGCTGGGACAAAAAATCAGAAACGGCGCGGATTGACAAAGCGGCCACGGTGCCGGACAGTGATGCGGGGGCGACAACGCCTCCTCCCGCCGATACTCCGCCCGTCCAAGAAATTCCCCAGCTGCCTGAAGGGACAGTCATCGTCAGCAATTACGGGGTCCACACCGGTGACAGCGGTTATACTATTTTTGCTGTCGGCGACGGACCGCTCGATGTCAAATACGTCAATCAAACTGCCACAACACTCACTTATGAAATTCACGGAGCCTACCTGGCCAGTGGCAATGCGGTCAAAACCGTTAATCGCGCCGGAATCACGACGGTTAGCCTCAGCCAGATTTCTACTACTCCGGCGCTGGTGCGGATTGTCTTTAATACCGAGCTGATTATTCCCCACACCCTGCGCATCTCCGATGCGACAAAAAGCGCTGGCATCGATGTTCCCTTTCAATTGACCAGCACCGCCAAGGTGACTTTAGCCGGACGCGAGGCTTATGCGGTCAAGACTAATGGACCTCTGGATTGCTCGGCTTTTCAATCTTCGGATAAAATTTACACGCTGGAATTTCCCGGCACCTCAAGCAATATTCCGCTAGCCGAACTAACGCCGGATAGCTCGATTGTCGAGGAAATCAAGGTCACGACTACTGGTACTGTCTCGACGGGTCTAAAAACCCGGGTTGATTTTCACTTGAAAAGGCACCTTTGGGGACGGATTAGCCCGGCGAGCAACATGATCTATGTGGAATTTTCACCTGATCTACAGGTGGCAAAAGTCACCACCGAACAAGGTAAAACCCGGGTCAGCTTCAAATTCAGCGAAGAGATTGGCGGCAATTACCGGATTGGCTACACGGACACCGGGATTTCCGTCTTCTTCCCCTACATGGCCTGGGGGCTTGCGACCCGGGAAATCAAGACCAGTGATCGCTTGGTTAAGGCTCTGCAATACGAATACGACCGCGACTTTCCCCGCTCAGCCCGGGTTAAAATTGCCATGGACGGCAAGCTGAAATACCAAATTGTCAGTTCGGCTGACGATGAATTAATCATCGATGTCTTCAGCGACAAGGTCGTCTTTGATACTTCGGTGGCAGGCAAACGCATTGTCCTCGATCCTGGGCACGGTGGAAAAGATTCCGGTGCTGTCGCCGTCGATGGTCACTTTGAAAAGGATTATAATTTGGCGGTAGCAAATTTTCTTTTTCAAAAGCTGAATCAAGCTGGCGCCAATGTAATGATGACCAGACAAGATGACAAATATCTAACCTTGGCCGAGCGAGTGACCTACGCCAACTCGACTGGCGCGGACATCTTTGTTTCGATTCATTTTAACTCGGCGACCAACCGGGACGCATCCGGGACAGAAACCTATTACTACTCAAATGCCCCGCAGGCGCAGCGCCTGGCCGCCGCAATCCAGCGCCACGCTGTCGCCGCCACGGGTTTACCTAACCGCGGCGTCAAGACCAACATGTTTTACGTCATCAATCATACAACGATGCCCGGAGCGCTAATCGAGGTTGCCTTCGTCTCAAATTCCCGGGACAATGCCTTGTCCCAACAGCCCCAATTTCAGAACAAAGTTGCCCAAGCGATGTTCCAGGGAATTGTCGATTATTTTGCAGGAAAATAGGGCGCTTATTTAATTTAACTTATGAATTACACAGCCAGGCGGAGCTTCAACTTCGTCTGGCTTTTTTTAGCTATCAAATCCAAGCCAGCTTGCGAGCAGCGCGATACGAGATATAAGAACACTGGAGAAATCCAATGCCGCATTTTAATTGTCAATTGCCGACTTTTTAAGTGATTACGGATGTTATTACGAAAGCTCTTAATAAAATCTTAATCCTTGGCCCGGGCAATAATGTTATAATACTGACACGAAAGAAACAGGGGGCATTTTAATGAAGAAAATTATCGTCGGTGGGATATTGATTATATGTACTGCTGCATTAGTTGGCGGGTTTGCAATGATGGGCGGGAAATCTGCAAGCGACGGAGGGCGCAAAGCTTTTACAAATAAGCCGACTATTGCCGTCATCCGCATCGAAGGCGCGATTACCGGCGGCAGTGGCAATAGCGGAATTTTTGGAGCCGCTGCTGGCTCTGACCAGATTATCAAGCAATTGCATGACGTCGCCAGTGATCAAAACATCAAGGCTGTCCTTTTGCGAATCAACTCTCCCGGCGGCAGCGCTTCAGCCTCACAGGAAATCGGCCTGGAGGTCCAAAAATTGCGCAAAGCGGGGACGATTGTCGTTACCTCGATGGGAGATGTTTGTGCGTCCGGCGGATACTGGATTGCCGCCGGAACGGATAAGATTGTTGCGACTCCTGCGACAATGACCGGATCCATCGGAGTCATCATGGAGCTGGGAAACATGGAAGAGCTATACCAAAAAATTGGCTACGACACCGTTGTTTTTAAAAGCGGCCCCTACAAAGACATCGGCAATGCCAACCGACCCGTAACCTCGGAAGAAGAAAGAATTCTCCAAGGAATGATCGACGATATTTACGATCAGTTCATCGATGTAGTCGCCCAAGGACGCCAGCTTAAACGTGAAGAGGTCCTCAAGCTGGCGACGGGAGAAATCTTCACGGGAAGGCAGGCGCTGCGAAATAAGCTTGTCGATGAGATGGGAACCTATTACGACGCCCTTGATTTGACCGCTTCCATGGCCGGGCTTGGAACTGATTATGAAATTAAAGACATGGCGGAAAGCAATCCGCTAGCGTTTTTACTTGGAGCCAATGCCACCAACTACCGTGATTCCGCGCGGTTGATACAATTACTGGATCTATATATGCGCCAAAGCAATTCCGCATCTTCCCTAAATGGCGTTGGACAATACTGAAAAGGAGTCACTCGATGAGTATTTTTATTGATTACATGTATGGAACTCTCGTCAATCCTAAAAAAACGTTAGCCTTACTGGCCGCCCGGCAAAATTTCGGGATGGGACTCTGTGCCTTTTTAATCGTCAATCTTTTTTCATCGTTAGCTACATTGATGGGCGAGGACCTGGGTCAATTAGCCGAAGGGATTGACCTTGGCGCAGCTCTGCCGGCCATTTTCCTGATCACCTTTATCATCACTGTTATTATGTGGCTTGTCGGCCTAGGGGTGCTACACCTGCTGGCGGAGTTGCTCGGCGGCGCCGGCTCAATCAAATCTCTCATCGCCACGCAAGGCTTTGCCCAGCTTCCTGCCATTTTTGTTGTGCCGTTTGCTTTTATCAGCATCTTTGTCGGTGACTGGTTGACGATAACGGCATCCTTACTGTTGGGAATCTGGTCGCTAATCCTATCTGTCTTTGCAGTTAAATTCAGTTATAGCCTTTCCACCGGGCGCAGCATCCTCGCAGTTATTCTGCCTGGGGTGATTGGCATTGTGTTAGTCATCATCATTGCCATCCTCATCGTCGCTGCCATCTGGCCCGCAATTAGCCAAATGGTCAATAGCTTAGTTTAGGAGGAATAATTATGAAGAATTTTTATACACGATGCTGTACATTGAGCCGCCGCATCAGCTACATCGCAACGATTGCTGTATTGCTAGCTGGACTGATTATCTGCGCGCCCGGCGTAGCAGTCTTCCCCTCAGCTACGACCAGTTTAACAATAAATTCTTGGATTCGCCTTGCCATCCCGGTGGCCGAGGCTGACTCTCTAGACGATATCCGGTACTTAATCCGCAATTTTTATCCGGAAAATGTATCACCCACAATTTTTGATGTGCAGGAAATCGAGCAAGTCATCAAATCCTTAAACGATCCCTATACCGAGTATATGAGTACCCATGACGTTCAGGAATTTGATGACGCCCTGAATCAGAATTTTTCCGGCGTCGGCATTCGCATTGAAAGCCATAAGGACGGTGCTTTTATTATTGGAACTCTCCCAAATTCGCCAGCCCGGGAGGCAGGGTTGGTCGCTGGTGACATTGTTGTCATGGTTAACAAAGTTAGCATCAAAGATTGGACGATCAATGAAATCGCATCGATTATCCGCGGCACCCCGGGTACTCATATCACCCTTGGCGTGCAACGCATGGCATCTGGCATTGTCGAACAAATCACCTTAACCAGAGCCAATGTGACCGCTCCTTCCGTCGAGTGGGAAATGCTGCCCGACAAAACCGGTTACATCAATGTGTCGACTTTTGGCGACGACACAATCAAGCGGTTTGATGCAGCCGTCGCTGATCTTAAAAAACAAGGGGCTAAATCTCTGATCCTCGACTTACGTGGCAACTCAGGAGGGTATTTTGATGGAGCGCTTGAACTAGCGGAGCGATTCGTCGACGGTACGATTACTTATGTCCAGAGCCGCGGGGGACGGCCAATTGCCCAAAGAGGCAAATCCTATCCCAACCTACAGCTGAAGACTGTCTTACTAATCGATTCTGGCAGCGCCAGCTCATCTGAAATACTGGCAGCTGCCCTGAAAGATAATGGCTTCACTCTGATTGGGGGGCGCACCTTTGGCAAAGGCGTCATGCAACGAGTTTTTAACTTGTCGGACGGAGATTATCTAAAAATGACAATCGCCGAATTCTTTTCGCCAACAATGAAAAAAATCCAATCTGTCGGAGTGACGCCGACGATGCAAGTTTTAACGCCCATGGCCCAGGAAGTACGTGCGTTTCGGCACTTAAATCCCGGAGTTGTCTCCAAGCTTCACCTGACCAGCGGCAATATCCATGCCCGCGTCAACCAGTTACCAGGTCGCTCCCTGCGCCTGACCCAGGAACCGATTTGGGAAAAAAGCGCCTTTTATCTGCCTGCGCGCGACGTTCTTGAAGCCATTGGCGCCAAGGTCGAGTTGAGCCAGGATATGAATATCTTGGTCGCTGCCTATCAGGGACGCCTTTTTTCCATCAATGCTTCTCAAAAGACGATTTCCATCAATGGAGGGAAATCCACAGCCCAAGCGAACCATATCCGCCAAGTCGATGGCATTTGCCTGATTAGCGCTGATTTACTTAAACAAATTGCCCCGCAACTCTTGCTCAATCAAGACAAGGGAGATCTCGTCATTAGTTGGTAATTTTCGAAAACTATAAATTTCTGATATAATGGTGGGCGTTACAGAGATAATAATCCTTAATTTTCTTTAAGGAGGGAGACGACCTATGCACACCAAGGATAGTTATGAACTTTTAGTCGGCTCGCGGCAAAAGCAGACAGGTCATCCGGCACTAAAAAAGATGGTCTTGATAACCGGCAGCGCTTTATTGATTGCGACAGCGCTATTTATCTTTAGAATCCCAACCTTTGTCCAGGCGGCCACTACTCCAAAAATCATTTCAGCCTATCCTGTTAATCAAGAAAAGAACGTAGCTGTGAATCCACAATTTTCTTTTACCTTTGATACAGACATGAACTCCGACAGTTTTAATATCGATTCTGTCTATCTGATTAACCGCTCTCAAGGCGCTGAAGTCGCCCTCAACATGACATACAACACGTCTACGCGTCAGCTGATCGTCAGCTCCAAAACGACCCTCGCTGCCGATGCCGAATATCAGCTTTACTTGACATCACGTATCCGCGATACAGCAGGCGGAGCCTTTGCCGGTCAAAGCTTCACTTTCTTTACCTCCAATAAATCGACTGCCGGTGGATCGGAGAGTTTTAACCTGCAGAGCCGCTATCCCCAGCCAGGGGAAAAGGACGTCCCGGTGCGCGCCGAGGTTAAACTTGTTTTTACCAAAGCGATGAATAAAAATTCCGTTAACATTGATAATTTTTACCTGACTTTGCCCGGTGGCAAAAGAGTTGCCGCCTCCGTCTCCTATGACAGCGCAACGCACACAGCGGTCCTGACCCCTGATGATTTGCTCAACCCCGGGAGTGAATATACGGTATTTCTCGACGAAGGGCTTCGCGATGCTACCGGAGCTGAAGCCGGAGGCATTTTTTGGCGATTTACGACCAAGGCGACAACGACAACGGAAACGAGCACGGTTTCCCCCGGCAACGCGACAGTCTTTATCATTCAAATGAATCCAGCCGGCAATGCTACCGACGTTCCAATTGACTCTGTCATCGAGTTTACTTTTTCCGATGGAATGGAGCCGGCTTCAGTAAACAATGAGAGTATTACCCTGACCAAACAAGGGTCGGTCATTCCGCTGGCGACCATTGTCAGTTATTCGTCTTCGCAGTTCAAAGTCCGGATGCAACCAGTCGCCAAGCTAGAAAAAAATACGGAATATACCGTGACGATTTCCGACAGTGTGCGGGACTCCGGAGGAAAGAGTTTTCGCTGGATGCAGTGGCGTTTTACGACCGATGCCGGGACAGCTTCCTCTGGAACGACTACTACCAGTGGCGGCAGCACCCAAAAAGGGACTATGAACTACCCCTTAGTCAGCTTTAATAATCAAATTGTAAAATTCAGCGATGCCAGTCCCTACATAAAAAACAAACGAACGATGGTACCGATGCGCGGCGTTTTTGAGCTTGTCGGCGCCCAAATGACTTGGGACAATGATCGCCAGAAAATTACCGCCATCTCTGGAGGCAACATGGTCGAGCTGTATATTGGCAAGAGCACTGCTTATCGCAACGGAAAACCGATTACCCTCGAGGCACCGCCCGAAATTTCCAAAAATCGCACAATGGTTCCTTTGCGCTTTGCTGTGGAATCCTTAGGGCTCAAGGTCGGGTGGGACGCGGATAATTACATTGTCAAGCTCAACAAATAGCAATAAAAAAACGTTAAATTAAAAGGCGTGGCATCGATATGATGCCACGCCTTTGTTTTTTGAAGGCTCCGGTGCGAACAAGTCTTATTCGGGCTTTTTCACCATTTCAACAACGACACGATGAGACGCTAGCGACATTTCTTTGATTTGCGCACTTAAGATTTTCTGTTGCCCGAAAATATTCTCTAAAACCAATTTCTCGTTTTCAGGGCGGATTTTATCCACCAGCTCAAACAAAAGTTCCTCTTTGCCCGCTTCATTGATTAGATAAACGTTAGCTTCACACATCTTTATCATCTCCGGCTTTTTTTTCGTTAATTATCGCACTAATTTGATCAGACAAATGCTTGATGAAGTGCGGCAATGGTTCGTTATGGACTCCCATAATCGTCACGTTAGTTCGACTCAAAGGGATCAGCATTTTAACTGCCGCGGCATCCGCAACAGCGGCTGCCATCGCCGGGGTAAGCTCCCCGAGCATCGAATTTGCAATGATAATCCCGACTGGTCCAGCGATAATATCCACCCGTTGTGCCGCATAAATGATGGCATTTTCGCCGGATGCGGCATCGTTAGCGCCCGCCTTCAACATCAAAGAGGCAGCCAACGCATTTGTACCCAAGGCGATAATCTCGGTTTCCTCAGGTAGATCGCGTCGCAGGCGATCCACGATAGCGCGACCAATCCCACCGCCCTGTCCGTCAATTACAGCTATTCGCACATTGCACCTCAATCGACCAATTTTTGATGAATGGCCATGTTTTTATTTGTTCTTCACCTTTAATTCCAGCCCTTGGGCAATTATGCCGAAAAAATTTAGAGGAAAGGAAATAACAGAAAAGATAAAAAACTAAGTATTATCATCCCGACGATTAGCACCACCGCCCCACGCATAAAGCGGCCTCGACTAAAAACCATCCAAATTCACCTCACCAGCTTTTATCTGCGAACATTTAGTCGCTACTTACTCTGCCCTAGCAGCGCAGCCCCAATCAGCCCAGCAAAAAGCGGATGCGGACGATTGGGTCGTGATTTAAATTCCGGATGAAATTGTGCAGCGACAAACCATGGATGATCCGCGATTTCGACAATCTCAACCAAGCGTCCATCCGGTGAAGTACCAGCGATCTGCATTCCCGCAGCAATAATTGCATCCCGATAAATATTGTTGAACTCATAGCGATGCCGATGGCGCTCCGAAATCTCTTTGCTGACATAAGCGGCGGCTGACTGGCTCGACTCTTCTAGAATACATGGGTAGCCCCCCAGTCGCATTGTCCCCCCCATGTCCGTGACTGTTTTCTGTTCCGGAAGTAAATCGATGACGGGGTAATTGGTCTGCGGACAGATTTCTGAAGAATGGGCGCCTTCCATCCCCATCACGTGACGGGTAAACTCAATTACGGCGCACTGCATCCCCAGACAAATTCCTAAAAACGGCAGCTTGTTCTCCCGTGCATAGCGAATCGCGGTGATTTTACCTTCGATACCCCGGTCCCCAAAACCACCAGGAACCAGCAACCCGTCGACATCGCCTAGAATTTCGCCGACATTTTTGCCATTGACTTCCTCGGCCTGCACCCATTTAATATCCACTTGAACATCATGGGAAATACCACCGTGACGCAACGCTTCCGCTACCGATAAATACGCATCGCGAAGCTGAATATATTTTCCGACCAAAGCAATCTTGACAGCTCCCTTAGGACTCATCATTTTATCAACCAGCCCGGTCCACTCCTCTATTTCCCGACCCCCGGCCTCGATTTGCAACTTGCGCAAAACTATCTCATCGAGGCCCTCCTCGGCCAGCATCAACGGCACCTGATAAATGTTTTCAGCGTCAATACACTGGACAACCGCTTCCCGGTCGGTGTCACAAAAAAGTGCGATTTTTTCCCGCATATCCAAGGATAACGGCTGTTCCGAGCGGCAGACAATGATGTCCGGCTGAATACCGATACTGCGCAGCTCTTTGACAGAGTGCTGCGTCGGCTTAGTTTTCAATTCGCCGGCAGCGCGAATATACGGAACCAAGGTCACGTGCAAGTACAGCACGTTACCGCGACCCAAATCTTTTTTTAACTGGCGAATCGCCTCCAGAAAAGGCAGGGATTCAATATCACCGACAGTTCCACCCACCTCAGTAATGACAACGTCGGCGCCATCTTCACCCCCCTGGATAATGCTTTTTTTGATTTCATTGGTGATATGGGGGATAACCTGAACTGTTCCACCTAGATAATCGCCCTTGCGCTCTTTACTAATCACTGACCAATAGACCTTCCCACTAGTCATATTCGAATGCTTGTTCATATAAGTATCAGTAAAACGCTCATAATGCCCTAAATCCAAATCCGTCTCTGCCCCATCTTCAGTGACAAAAACTTCGCCGTGCTGAAACGGATTCATCGTTCCCGGGTCAAAGTTCAAGTAGGGGTCAAATTTCTGCATCGATACCTTCAGTCCCCGGCTTTTTAACAAACGCCCCAAAGAGGCGGCGGTAATTCCTTTTCCTAGGGATGACACAACGCCCCCTGTTACAAAAATATGCTTCGCCATCAATCTGCTCCTTTTTTTAAAGTAATCCACACTTCGTTCAATGTTACACTTGACCGACTACGCCGTCAACATCCGGGATAAGTTAACAAGACAACCTGCTTTTTAGCTGCTGGAAGGCCCACTGGTAAATCTAGCTGCTCTAAGGGAGCAGGCCCTGCCTCCAGCCCCGCGCAACCTAAAAATTTTTCAACAGGAGCCAGATCAACCTTGGAGTGCGGCGTTTGATAGTGCATCGGTATAACAATTTTGGGAGCTACCATTTGAACAATCGCCCAAGCATCCTTGGCCGTAATCGTATACGTTCCCCCGACGGGAACCATCAAGACGTCCACCCGGCCAAAATCCGCCATCATCATCGCATCCATAGGAACGCCCAGATCTCCGCAATGCGCCAGGCGCACCCCGTCCACTTCCAGGAAGAAGATGACATTTGCGCCCCGATCCTGACCCTTATTGCGATCATGGTAACTCTTTAAGCCGCGAATTTTAATCCCGCGAAATTCATGGCGACCGGGTGTATCGATAACCTCCGGATTGCCTAATAACACTTCCACTGCGTGATGATCGTGGTGCAGGTGTGTACATAAACACAAATCTGCCTCGACAGACGGCGGCTGATAGCCCGTTGCTGCGTCAAAGGGATCAATGACGATTCTAATCCCTTGACTACTCTCAAAATAAAAACAAGAATGCCCCAACCATCTCATCAACATCGCTTGATAAACCTCCCCTTGTTTTTCTATCTATAAGATTAGCCCTCCGATGGATAAATGGCAAGGGTTCCAGCATAAAAAAAACGGACGCGATATTGCGTCCGCTTCCCTTTACAGCCAAGAAATTTAATTTATAGCAATTACTCCTTTGGAGCAAGAGCTATTTGAGGTACTGGTTTTGCCATCTGGCTCATTTTGTCGATTAGATTCATTTTATCCAGCGCCAACAAAATAGGAACTAAAATTGCGCCCCCGCCCCCGGCCTGGATAATATTTGGAATCAAAGCGGCAATCGCAGCCAACCCGCCAAACAGCACAGCTTCATAAACGAAATATCCGCAAACCATCACGACCCCGCCAGCGCAGACTGCCACAATCACGGCGATAAATGTTCGGGATATCGTCCGTTTGCCCTTCCTCGCGATTAGCTTAAAGACAAAACCTGCCACCACCGCATCCGCAGCCTTAATCACAAAAGTTGCCGGGGCATACAACAAATAACCTGATAAAACATCCGCTAGCGCGGACCCAATCCCGGCCGCGGCGGCGGCATAAGCGGGGGAAAGCAAAATTCCGCATAAATAGACAATGCTATCGCCGATATGAATAAAACCCTTGGTTAGCGGTATTGGAATTTGAATAATCATTGTTCCAATCATCGCCAACGCAGCCAAGACTCCTGCCATAGCCATCATCCGATTCTTAATGGACACCAATTTAATCCCCTCCATGATGTAATAGATTTTATACCATAATCATAGAGGAATCTGGCTGGATTAAAAGTGTCAATTTTGCTATAATTCATAGGGACAGATAAAGGAGGTCCGGCAATGAATAATTTAAATTCCTTAGCTTTAACCGTCGAGCGCCATAGTCGTGAACCTTTAACGATGCAAATCTACACGCAACTTCGGCAAACCTTTTTAACCGGAACAATTCCCTCCGGCTGCCGACTACCCTCGGTGCGACGCCTCGCTGCGCAGCTTGAGGTCAGCCGCAATACCGTTGAAACCGCCTATGCTCAATTAGTCGCTGAAGGGTACGTCGAAGGAAGGGAAAAAAGTGGCTATTTCGCTTTAGCGGTGACGCACCAACCTTGGGTGGTTCCAGCGGATGGAAAAATCGATGCCGCAGTTGGGCAAAACGATGCACGCTCCGCCACAGACTCCTCTAAGACCTTGCCAAGGAGTAGCGACAGCGCCACATTCCCGCAGATTGAGTACGATTTTACCGATAGCAGTGTCGATCTGACCGTCATGGACATGGCTCTATGGCGGCGCTATGTCAACCGTGCCCTCAAGGAAGCTGAGCGCTTTAGCGGACCTGTCCGGCCCCAAGGTGAACCCGAATTAATCGAGGCTGTGACCCGCCACGCCTTCGAATCCAGGGGAGCAGTCTGCCTTAAAGAACAAGTTATCATCGGCGCCGGCATCCAAAGCCTGCTGCATTTGCTGTGCGCCCTGATTCCGGACCACTACACCCGGGTCGGCTTTGAAGAGCCTGGCTTTCGCCAAGCGCGTCAAATTTTTGCCGATCACCGGTTTTTAATCACGCCAATCGGTGTCGATAGCCAAGGGATTGACCTTGAAGCCTTGACGGCCAGCCAGGCCGAAATAACCTGCGTTAGCCCTTCCCACCAATTTCCCCTTGGCAGTGCAATGCCCGTTGCCCGCCGGGCCCAGCTGCTAGCCTGGGCTGCCCGCCGCAGAGGAATCATCGTCGAGGATGACTACGACAGCGAACTAAGCCATGTGAACCGCCCCCTCCCTTCCCTCCAAGGAATGGATCGCGGCGAACATGTCGTTTATATCGGTTCTTTTTCCAAATTGCTCTTTCCCGCCTTGCGGATCAGCTATATGATTCTCACGCCTTCCCTCGCCGCGACTTACCACGGCAGGTCGCATCTGTACAATCAAACCGCTTCTAAAATCGAGCAGCTAGCCCTTGCCAACTACATGCGGGAAGGGCAGCTTGGCAAACAAGTCCGCAAACTGCGCAAGGTGTATGCCCGTAAAGCCGACATCCTCCAAACCACCATCCAGCAGGAGTGGCGCGGCAAAGCCAAAATTTTCGGCAAATCAACCGGTTCCCATCTTTTAATCGAAATCGATTCACCCCTGTCAGCGGAACGAATCGTCCAACGCGCCGAGGAAAATTCTGTAGCAGTGCTTCCCGTCGAACATTTTTACACGAAGAACCAAGCCGATAACCGACCCCGACTGCTGTTATCTTTTGCTGGCATTACGGAAGCGCTGATTCCCGAAGGGATCCGGCGCCTAGCAAAATCTTGCAACGCATAATTATCTAGCCCAAGCTAATTAAAAATGCTACTAGCTTCGCGGATTTTATCCAACATCCCGACGACGACCACCGTGTCGCCAACTTCAAAAATATCGCTGGCTTGAGGATTGCTATCCAGCTCGCCGTCCCGATAGATGCCAGCCACGGTGATTCCAAAACGCTGCTGCATATCCAAACTGCGAATCGTTTCTCCCACCGCCGCTGAACCTGGCGCCACGAAATAAAAATCCGTCGCGATGTCAGCTAAAAATTGCTCCCAGCGCGGCTCCTGCCCCTTTTTCGGTAGAATCCGCAGCATTGCATAGTTTTCCTGCCGCATTTCTTCGATAAATTCTTCGATTTCTTCATCTGGAGTCAAATATTGGTTGAGAATCCGATAGACCATCTCCGTCGCTGCCTCGAATTCTTCCGCTACCACTTCCTGAGCCCCCAAGTGGTACAACTCCGAGGTGTCGACCATGTAACGGGACCGGACGATAATATGAAGCATCGGATTAAGCCGGGCAGCGTGCTCGACCACCCGCAGTGTGCTCCGCATATCCGACAGAGAAACCACCACCATCCGGGCCCGGTAGATGCCAGCGAGCTTTAAAAGCTCCAGTTGGCTGGCATCGCCGAACATCACCGGCAGACCTTGCGCGCGTAAAGTGTTTAGTAAGTTCGCATCCAAGTCGACCAACAGATAACGAATTTTGCGCAGGCTTAGTGCCTTGGCCACAATCTGACCCGTCTGACCTGCCCCGCAAATGATGACATGGCCGGACAACTCGTGCATCGCCTGGTTATCCGTCGACTTCTGCAACCGCTGATCGAGACCATACAGCAACCCGCTTTTATTAAAGCGGGCGGCGAGAAAGAAACTGAAGTAAACAGTGATTGGAGCAAAAATCATCGAAATAGCCGCCGCGACGATAAAAATCTGATAGGTGATCGAATTAATCATCCCTCTTTCCAGCCCTGCCGCCGCCATAATAAAACTAAACTCCCCGATTTGAGCCAAGGAAAAAGATGAGATTAAAGCTGTCCGGCTCGGATACCCGATAATCATCCCCGTGGCTAGCATCGCCAGTAGTTTCATCAAGAGGATTGAAAAGACGAGAGAGCTGACCAACCAAAAATTATCCAATAAAACATGAATATTGAGGAGCATCCCAACGACGACAAAAAACAAATTGGAAAAAGTGTCGCGGAAAGGCATAATATGACCCAACGCCTGATAGCTGTATTCAGAGCGTGAAACGAGCAAGCCAGCCAAAAAGGCCCCGATTGCAGGGGATAATCCCGCTTCGTGGGCCAGCTCCGCTGTCAATAAGCACAGCACGACGATAGTTAGTAAAAACAACTCGTGGCGCCCAGTATTTGCCACCGCCCGCAAGATTGGCTCCAAAGCGTATCGTCCAGCGAGGACGATAAAAATAATGAAAGCCGCTGCCTTCAAGACGATGATTAAGGAAGCTTCGCCGGATCCCGTCCCCGCCAAGAAAGGGAGGATAATCAGCATCGGGATAATTGCCATATCTTGAAAAATCAACACCCCGAGACACAGGTTCCCATGGGGCGTGTCCAGTTCTCCTTGATCCGAAAAAAGCTTCAGAACAATCGCTGTCGAAGAAAGAGCGACGAGCATTCCATAGAATAGGCCATGCTGCCAATCACTGCCAAAAAGCATTGTAATGCCGAGCACTGCTACAATGGTTAAAAAAACCTGTAGACCCCCGCCAAACACCATCACCCGCTTGATCCGCGATAAATCGTAGTGGGAAAATTCAATACCAATGACAAAAAGCAACAATACAATTCCGATTTCGGCTAGCAAGGAAATTCCTTCGGTTTCTCTAATTAGCCCAATTCCCCCCGGACCCAGCAAAGCGCCCGCCGCGATAAAGCCAACAACCGGCGGAATTTTAATCCGCAAAAAAAGGTAGCCGAACAAAACGGCTACCAACAAAAGAATTATCAGGCTTTGTAAAATCTCCATGCTTTCACCACCTTTTCTAGATGTGCTGCCGCATCCGCTGACCTAAACGCGGCCCAAAGAGATGCGAAATTAGTATTTCCCAAATATTTTTTTGACCTCCTGGGTGAAAATAATCCCATTGCCCGGTTGGTCGATTTTTAGTTCCTTATTAAGAGAAGCGATGACCATCTCTGCGATGTGTTCGCGAGCCATCAGCATCACGACCTCTTTTTCCGGCTCGATTTCCATCGAGAACAAAGTGCTGGTTTCGTGAACCCCAACGCCCCGCGCATTGATGATAACTCCACCTCGGGCCCCGGATCGCGTCGCTGTTTCCACCACGCTCTCGCCCAAACCTTTATCGACTATCACATAAATAGCATTAAACATCGTTGTCTTTAAACCTCCACTTCCCCGATTTAAACGACACTCCTGAAGATGGGCGCCATAAAAACAGCTCACCGGAGAACAAAATACCCCACCCTGCTCCAGCCAGTCTACTTTTAGTTCGTCGTCAATGCGTCGAATCGCTTTTTCCGCTAAAACCGCCTCCGCCACCATTAAGACAACTTCCTTCTTCACATCGGCGAGCCCCAGAAAGCGCATCAGACGATTGCGCAATAAAGCCCGTCCGTAAAAAATTGTTCCCCCCAGCACTCCGCTTTCCCGGGCAATCGAAAGAACCTCTGATCCTAGACCAGCGTTAACTGTGATTAAAACAAGTTCAAATCCGTGACGCTCGACGTTCTCTTCCATCTTCACCGAATCCTTTTTTTGATGATTTGATTTTATACACTATTCCGATTATTTGCAATGCAATCAGTGGCATCATCGCCACCATCGCGATAATTCCAAAACCGTCCACCAACACATTAGCCCCATCCACTGCCTCTGCCGCCCCATGAGCAAAGGCCAGAATAAAGGTGGCCGTCATCGGCCCCGAGGCGACCCCGCCCGCGTCGAAAGCGATACCGACAAAAAGTTTTGGCGCGACAAAAGTTAGCAGAAGCGCTAAGGCGTAACCTGGCAGAAGAAAATGCCACAGCTGCAGGGGCGGAACCAAGATACGCACCATCGATAAAGCGATAGCTAGGGCGATACTGACAGCCAGCGTCGCTAAAACTATTTTTCGACTGACATAACCGCTGGTGACCGTCTCGACTTGCTGCGTTAAGATATGCACCGCCGGCTCCGCCACAACTGTTACCAATCCCAGAAAAAAACCTAGAATAATTATATAATAATTATTGCCGATTAAAGCCACCTTATATCCGATAATATTGCCCACTTCAATAAAGCCGGCATTTGCCCCGAGTAAAAACATCGTCAGCCCTAGGTAGGCATAGAGCAGGCCAAAAAGAATTTTGCGGAAGGCCCCGCCTTTTACTTTAAATTTTTTACGCCGCAAGACAAGAAAAATTAGCAAAATCGGGAGTAACGCCAAGGCTACCTCTTGGCTAATGAAGGGTAATTTAGTTAAAAAGGAACTAAGAATCGGGGCTGCATCTGCCGCGACATATGGAATCCCCTCGGAAACCATATCGACGTCCAATAAAATACTCATCACCATCACCGCGATGATTGCTCCCGCCGAGACCGTCGCTACTAGGCCAAAGCTGTCTTTCTCCGCGGCCTTACTGTCTTTTTTCATCGCCGAAATACCTAGGGCCAAGGCAAGAAAAAACGGCACCGTCATCGCTCCCGTCGTCGCTCCCGAAGCGTCAAAAGCGATTGCCAGCATTTCCCTAGATGTAAAAAAACCTAGGATTAATACAACCCCATAGACTATTAACAAGGTGAGATAGAGTGGGAAATTTTTCGCAATGCGCAGTAAACCGGCGCTCAGCATCGTCCCAATCCCGACCGAAACAACAACAATGATTAGATATTTGGATAGCCCCCCGGCCGTCACCATCTCGACTTGCCCAGCAACAATATGCAGATCAGGTTCGGCAATGGATATAAAAAAACCTAACAACAATCCGGCCGTGAGAACGACCCAGGTTTTGTTAGATTTAACTATGGCTGACCCCAGCAAGTTTCCAATCGGCCCAACCCCGATCTCTACCCCAAACAAAAATAAAGTCAAGCCCAAAATTATTAAAATAGCACCAATGATAAACTTAATCAACAAACTGAATCCCAGCGGCGCCAAAGTAAAATTCAATAGCAAGACAACGAGGAGGACCGGTAGGACAGCAAACAAAACCTCGCGAAACTTAAGCCAAATCACACCCAATAATATCCACATCCTTTCACAAGAAAAGTGTTGGAAAAGATGGCATTAACGCGAACTAGATTAATTAATAGAAGTACCTTAAACCATTGTAAGGTATAAATACCAAGGCCTGCAAGCAAAGCCGCTGAAAATACAATAAACATTGGCCACTCGGACCTATTATAAAAGCAGCAATGATTGCTACAGCTCCTCCAGATTAACAATGTCGGGCATGAAAGCGTGGCGCAAGATTGGCAAGGAGTATAAAAATAGAGCAACCCAGATCAGCGAAAAGGCCAGTAATTGGCGGTGCGTAAAGCTTTCTCCGTAGACAAATACCCCCAGAAGCAAAGTCAGCGTCGGCGACAAATATTGCAAAAATCCCATAGTTGACAAGCTGATGCGGTTCGCTCCAGCCGCAAAGAGTAGCAGCGGCGTCGCCGTGACCACGCCGCACAAGACCAGCAACAAGGTTACGAGAGGAGAAATCGCCAGCAAAGAAGGTGCCTCTCCCAACTCACAATAGATAATATAGCCTGCCGCAAAGGGTAGCAGAATCGCTGTCTCGATAGCTAGCCCGGCTAAGGAACCCACCTGTAAGGTTTTTTTTGCTAGACCATACAAGGCAAAGCTAACCGCCAAAATCAACGCTACCCATGGCATTTCGCCATAACCGAAGGTCAAGTACAACACGGCGGCACCAGCCAAGGCAAACGAGACATATTGAAGCGGCGTCGCCCGCTCATGGAGGATAACAATCCCAAGCAAAACAGCCAACAAAGGGTTAATATAGTAGCCGAGGCTCGTCTGCACTAACAAACCGGCATTAACAGCCCAGATAAAGGTCCCCCAATTGATTGAAATCATCACCGCACAAAACAACAACCGCCCAAATTTGTGTGGGTCGATTAATATTTTTTTAAACTCCGGCCACTGTTTGCCCACAATGAGGCACAGCACAAGAAAACCGAATGACCAAAATATCCGATGCGCTAAAATCTGCATCGCGGGGACAGCGACTAATCCTTTCCAGTATACAGGTAGAATTCCCCAGGTGACGTAAGCTCCAGTGCCCGCCAACACTCCCTGCAGGC
>Ga0351925_1032_pt1 | contig 27741 bp, 22 predicted proteins | sample BONcelHT113001D9_FD_206870 | JGI IMG/M metagenome (GOLD analysis project Ga0351925, IMG submission 206870) | Enriched cells from coal bed in the Powder River Basin, Montana, United States - BONCAT cells T11 rep2 HSBNCT.T11.300.1.D9 ... | reverse complement strand
GCATCGCAATGACTAAAATAACTGACACAGGACGAAAAAGACTATGATCTCCTTTTTGTATTTTCTCATCGCCCTTGCACTGCTTATCCTGGTGCATGAATTCGGGCATTTTCTTGTGGCGAGGCTCTTCAACATTAAGATCCTCACTTTTTCCATAGGCTTCGGAAAGAAACTTCTCCGCTTCAAACGGGGGGAAACTGAATACGCGATCTCCGCCGTTCCCATGGGCGGCTACGTAAAACTCCTCGGCGAATCGCCCGATGAAGAGATCAGTGAAGAAGAAAAGTCGCGGTCCTTTTCCCACAAACCACCCTACGTACGGATACTCATCGCCCTGGCAGGCCCTCTTTTCAACATCCTCCTTGCTCTTTTCGTGTTCTATTTTGTCTCCATCATCGGATATAGCGTGCCATCGGCACGCGTCGGCAAGGTTGCCCCGAACACTCCCGCACAGGCAGCGGGCATTCAGGCAGGCGACATCATCGTCAAGATCAACGGCAAGGAGATAAAGGAGTTTCTCGATATAGCCTCGAGCATCGACCAGACGCAGGGCGAAACCGTCGAAGTGGCCCTCGACCGGGCCGGCTCCCCCGTCAACCTCACCATCAAACCCATGACCATCGAGGAGAAGGATATCTTCGGCGATCAGTACAGGCGCAAGATACTCGGTATAGAAAGGTCCGATGAGGTGATAAAAAGGAGACAGAACCCGGCACAGGCGGTTGGGCTCGCCTTTCACATGACCTGGGAATATTCCCGGATAACCGTGGTGGGGATAGTGAAGATCATCCAGGGCTCGATCTCACCGAAGAACATCGGCGGGCCCGTCCTCATATTCCAGGAAGCAAGCAAGAGAGCAAAGAAGGGTATCGGTGATTTTGTCTTCTTCTTTGCACTTATAAGCATCAACCTGGGCATCATCAATCTGTTGCCTATTCCCGTCCTCGACGGCGGACATATCCTCTTCAATGCCGTCGAGATGGTCATCCGCAGGAAGATATCTATAAAGGTCCAAGAGGTCGCCCAGACGGTGGGACTCGTCATCCTCCTCATGATAATGGTCTTTGCCTTCTATAATGATTTCGACAGGATATTCGATTTCGGCAAGTACTTTCATGGCAAATAAGCTCACCCTTGCCATCGACAATTCCATCGACCACCTGAACCTTGCCCTCGCGGGGGAAGAGGGTCTCATTGATGAACTCAACATAAAGGAATCCCGCTCCCCATCCCAGATACTGCCGGAGAAAACCGCGGCTATCCTTGAAGCGCATGGCCTCTCCATCAAGGACCTCACGGGCCTCGTCGTCACCCTCGGACCGGGCTCCTTCACGGGGATCCGAGTCGCCCTTTCCTTCTGCAAAGGCATACGTGCCGCAACGGGAGTGCCGCTTAAGGGAATCCCGACCCTTGATGCCCTTGCCTTCGCCCTGGCAGACCGGGCAGGTCTCTACCTGTGCCCTCTCGTGGACGCGAAAAAGTCGGAGGTCTTCCTGTCCCTCTACCGGGTGTCCCGGGGCGGTCTTACGCGCCTCATGGACTATGCCGCCATGAGACCCGACGACGTGCCCGGGGTCGTGAGATCACCCTGCATCTGTTTCGGCACGGGCTCCCGACTTTGCGAGAAACACCTTGCGGGCCGCGACGGCATCACCCTCATCCACGATGAATTCGACCATGTCCGGGGACGGGCTCTCGTCGATGACAGGCTTCCCCTCATCAGCCCCGATCTTTCCGGCAGCTTGAAACCCATTTACGGACGGCGCTCCGAGGCGGAGATCAAGTTCAACGTAACCATCGATTAAAAGACTAAAAAAAGAACTTGAATTGGTGTATAATATACACCTGTCGGTTCGGGCTTTCAGGTTTGACCCGGCTCCTTCACGCCGCATAATCTGGATTCGCGTAGTGTTCCGGGGAGGAAAGATTGAAGAGCATCGCCGAGATAAATGAAAAGATCAAAAAAGGTAAGGTCGTAGTGGTGACCGCCGATGAAATGGTGGAGATCGTAAAGAAAAACGGCACCAAAAAGGCCGCACAGCAGGTCGATGTCGTCACAACGGGTACCTTCGGACCCATGTGTTCAAGCGGCATGTTCATGAACCTCGGCCATTCCAAGCCCAGGATCAAGATCGGCGGGGGCAGGTGCTATCTCAACGACGTTCCGGCATATTGCGGGATAGCGGCCGTGGATATCTACCTCGGTGCCACCGCCATGCCCGATAACGACCCCAGGAACACCGTCTACCCCGGTGCCTTCAAGTACGGCGGAGGCCACGTCATAGAAGATTTCGTCAACGGAAAGCCCATCAGGCTCGACGCGAGCAGTTACGGCACCGACTGTTATCCGAGAAAAAGGATCGAGACCTATATCAATAAGGAGACCGTCAACGAGGCCTACATATACAGCCCCCGGAACAGCTACCAGAACTACAACGTGGGAGTCAACGTGTCGAACCGGGTCATTCACACATATATGGGGGTGATCAAGCCGAACCTGGGGAGCGCCAATTACTCCAGCGCCGGCCAGTTGTCGCCGCTTCTTAAGGATCCCAGGTACAGGACTATCGGCATAGGCACCCGCATCTTTCTCGGAGGGGGTGTCGGGTATGTTGCATGGAACGGCACGCAGCACAACCCCTGTGCACCGCGCACTCCCGAGGGACTACCCAGGGGCGGAGCGGGCACTCTTGCCGTCATCGGCGATGCGAAGCAGATGTCGGGCAATTACCTGAGGGGAGCAAGCTTTCTCGGTTATGGCCCCACGATGTTCGTCGGGCTGGGAATACCAATACCCGTCATCGACGAGGAAATGGCCTTTTTTACCTCCCGGAGCGACGAGGATTTCTATGCACAGGTCGTGGACTACTCTTCGGATTATCCCCAGCGGATTCCGGGCAGCCTCTGCGAGGTCACCTATGCCCAGCTCAAGTCGGGAAGAATATCAATCAAAGGTAAGGACGTACCCACCTTTCCCATATCAAGCTATGCCAAGGCCCGTGAGATAGCCTCCACTCTCAAGACGTGGGTGGAAACGGGCAGTTTTCTGCTCACCAATCCTGTGGAGCCCTTGCCGGGGGTCGACTCGGGGATCAGTCTGGTCACGCTCGACGAACGGACGCCGGAGGAAATGCAATAAGCTGTCCACAAGGGAATTCCCGTGGACACCGCATCATGAAAAAACGCGCCATATCACTAATATCCGGTGGCCTTGATAGCGCCGTCGCAACAAAGCTCATCATCGAACAGGGTATTGAGGTCGTCGGCCTCCATTTCACCTCCATATTCGCGAGCAAGCGGGACAAGCAGCGCGGCCACAAGGCACTGCGTACAGCCGAAGAACTGGGCATCGAGATTATCACAAGGACGAAGGGCGACGATTACATCGAGATCATCAAGAACCCCCGCTACGGATATGGAAAGAACATGAACCCCTGCATCGACTGCCGGATATACATGCTTCGCCTCACGAAGGAGCTTCTCTCCGAACTGGATGCATCCTTCGTGGTCACCGGAGAGGTCCTGGGCCAGCGGCCGATGTCCCAGCGCCGCAATACCATAGAACTCATAGAGAAGCGAAGCGAATTGACCGGTCTCATCGTGAGGCCCCTGTCCGCGAGGCTCTTCCCCCCGACAATTCCTGAACGGGAAGGTATCATCGACAGGGAGAAACTCCTCGATATCTCGGGGAGATCGCGGCTGGTCCAGTACCAGCTTGTAGAAACTTACAGGCTTACCGAGTTCGACCTGCCCGGAGGAGGATGCCTGCTGACGGATCCCATCTTCTCGAAGAAGCTTAAAGACCTCATGGCAACCGACAAGACTTACACAACCAAAGATATCGAACTTTTGACCATCGGCAGGCATTTCAGATTGTCTCCTTCCGCAAAGTTCGTCGTCGCCAGGAACGAACGAGAGAGCGAACAGCTGGGCATCATGACGGAAAGGCCATACATCACCGTGGATCCCGTAGATTTCAAGGGACCTCGAGGGATACTCAAGGCCGAGCATCCATCCGAAGAGGTTCTTCTCATGTCGGCCCTGATCCTCGCCCGCTACGGAAAGGATCTGCCCGACACGGCGACGGTGGAAATAGGTGACAGCGCCAAAAGAACCCTTCACTTTCAGGTGAAAGAGATCGACAGCGACGCCATGCTCATTCAACAGGAGAACCCATGAGACTCCTCGACAATCTTTACGTCTATCCCTGGACCTCATACGAGGCCAACAACTGCAACACGGTGTTTATCGACGGACCTGTGCCGACGCTCATCGACCCGGGGCACAAGAAGTTCCTGGGTAACGTGATGAACGGCATGGCACAGGACGGCAAGGATATCACATCCGTGAAGCTCGTCATCGGCACCCACGGTCACCCCGACCACATCGAGGCCACCGATGCCTTCGACGGTAAAACGATGAGGGCGATAGGCAGAGCGGAATTCGATTACCTGGGCGGCAGCGGCAAGGACCTTTTCCTCATGACGGGCTGCGAAATGCCTGGAAAAGCTTATTCCTTCTATTTAAACGAAGGAACCCTCGCTATCGGAGACATTGCTTTCCAGGTCATTCTCACTCCCGGCCACTCTCCCGGATCGCTGTGCCTCTACTCAGATGAAAAGAAGCTTCTCATATCGGGTGACACGCTTTTCTACCTGGGCGTGGGACGGACCGACCTGCCCGGCGGAAGCATGGAAGCCCTTAGCCGCAGCATTGAAAAACTGTCCTCACTGGACATCGAATATCTCATTCCGGGCCACGGAGAGGTGGTCACGGGACGGGACAGGATCGAAAACAATTTCAAGGTGATCATGAATGAATTCTTTTGAACCGGGTCCACGATTGTCATTGACAATTCCACCCGTAAGTATATATTTGAAGTGTCAGTTTCATAGGAGGAACAGTGAGAATACCCGACGAATACATCTGTAAACTCTGCGAATACTCTTTTCTCGACGGCGAAGTGCCTGAATTGTTCTGCCCCAACTGCGGGAGCAGCCAGGTCGTGAAGGAGCTCAGCTACGACGAATTCCTTGACGACGAAGACGCGTTCGTCACGATGCTGCGGTTTGATGAGTACACGAACAAGGGGGCGTGAGAGCACTTCCGGGGTCGCTTGAGAAGCGCCCGGTTTGACTGGAAATAAATATTGACATTTTCCGGGTTTGGGTGTTTTATATTACCCGGATGCCGCTTGGATCCTGATCTGGACCGAGACGGAAGGCGCGAAGTTACGGTAACCTTCTGATACGAGTTCAGAAGGTTTTTTGTTTATAAGGAACCGCGATGAACAAGATAACCGTACCAGTGCTCAAAGGTATGAAAGGCGAACGCAAGATCACGATGCTTACCGCCTACGACCATCCGACGGCCCGGATCCTTGACAACGCCGGGGTGGACACAATCCTTGTGGGCGATTCTCTGGGCCCGGTCATGCTGGGTTATCCCAACACCATTCCAGTCACCATCGATGAGATGATCCACCACACCCGGGCGGTCGCACGGGGCGTCAAGCAGGCCCTTCTCATCATCGATATGCCCTTCATGTCCTATCAGGAAAGCGTCGAGCAGGCAAAGCGCAATGCCGGCAGGATCTTCAAGGAAAGTGGCGCCGAGGCTGTGAAACTCGAGGGCGGTGTCACCATGCATGACACGATAAAGGCCATCGTCGACATCGATATCCCTGTAGTCGCGCACATAGGCCTCACACCGCAATCCATCCACCGCATGGGGGGATACAAGGTGCAGGGCAAGGGCAAGGATGTGGAAAGGCTCATCGAGGACGCAAAGGCCGTAGAGGCGGCAGGGGCGTTTATGGTGGTCCTCGAGTGCGTTCCCAGACAGCTCGCCAAAGAGATCACCGAAATCTTGACGATCCCGACCATCGGCATCGGCGCGGGCCCCGACTGCGACGGCCAGGTGTTGGTCATTCACGACCTCCTGGGCCTTCTCGGGGACTTCCGTCCCAAATTCGTGAAACAATACCTAAACCTCACCGGGGAGATAGACAAGGCCGTCAGGGAATACATAAGCGAGGTTGCTTCCGGGAGTTTTCCCGACGACAGCCAATCATTCCACTAACATGAAAACGATCCGAACCGTCTCCGAAATGCAGGCTGCATCCGACGAACTGAGAAAAGACAGGCGCATCGCCTTCGTGCCAACCATGGGTTATCTGCATGAGGGTCACCTGGCGCTTGTCAGGAAAGCCCGGGAACTCGCCGACGTGGTCGTGGTGAGCATATTCGTGAACCCCATCCAGTTCGGGCCCACCGAAGACCTCTCGCGGTATCCCCGCGATTTCGAGCGCGACGCATCCCTCCTTGAGAAGCAACGGACGGATATCATATTCTATCCCGGTGACGGCGAGATGTACAAGGAGGGTTTCAGTACCTACGTCGAGGTTAAGAAACTCGAGGACCATCTCTGCGGAAAAACGAGGGCCGGACATTTTACCGGGGTGGCCACGGTGGTGGCAAAGCTCTTCAACATAGTCAAACCCCACTATGCCGTGTTCGGCCAGAAGGATTACCAGCAGTTGACGGTCATTGAAAGGATGGTCAGGGACCTCAATATGGATGTCGAGATAGTCCCCTATCCGACCGTCCGCGAGCCAGACGGCCTCGCCATGAGTTCACGAAACACCTATCTCAGCGACATCGAAAGAACGAAGGCCCTGCTTATCAGCGCCTCATTGTTAAAAGCGGAGGAAATGGTAAAGTCGGGGGAGCGGAACACTGATACAATAAGAAGGGCTGTTGATGCCACGCTTCACCAGGAAGATGGCATCAATGTCGAATATATCGATATATGCGATACCGGGACGCTGGAAGATGTCCCCGTGATCGCAGGAAAGGCTGTCCTCGCCGTGGCATGCCGCATAGGCAAGACGAGGTTGATCGATAACACGATACTAACGGAGGCATGAACAAATGAGACGGACCATGATGAAATCAAAGATTCACAGGGCGACGGTGACCGACAGCAACCTGGATTATGAGGGAAGCATCACGATCGACTCCCAGCTCATGGATAAAGCGAACATCATCCCCTATGAACAGGTCGACATCTACAACGTGACATCGGGTGAGCGCTTCACCACCTACGCCATACGGGGCGACAAAGACTCGGGCGTGATCTGTATCAACGGCGCGGCGGCCCACAAGGCCAAAAAAGGTGACATTATCATAATCGCCACCTACGCCATCTTTGAAGAGCAGGAACTGGAAGCCTTCAAGCCAAAAAAGGTCTACGTGGACGGCGCGAACAGGATAAAGACACAGTTGCTGCAGGCAGTCAACTAGAGGCGGCTTGAATCGCTTGAGTAGCTTGAATCGCTTGAACATTAAAAACAAAAAATAACGGCCGGATTCCCGCAATGGGGACCGGCCGCTTTCATTTCTCAATAATCTCAGTTAATTCAGCCGTATTGCTGCTATTCGAATATCTCCTTAAAAGGCGCTTGCCAGGCTTCTTTCAGGTAGCCGATTGTTGTGTCGATGATCGTATTGCCTCCCAGTCCTTTTACAATGAACCTGGGTACAGCTTGTACCGCCCCTATAACTCCATGCGGAACACCCTTGAAGACCTTCTTGAAAGCCTCCAGATCCTTCTCCCGTACCGTCACCACGAACCGGCTTGCTGATTCGGAGAAGAGGAGCATGTCGTCGCGGAAGACTCCTGAGGCGGGAACAGCCGTCAGGTCGACCTCTATGCCCCTGTCGCCGGCGAAGGCGCCTTCGGCGAGGCAGCAGGCGAGGCCGCCGTCGGAGATGTCGTGGCATGAACGGACGATACCTGTCCGGATAGCCCTCTCCAGGGTTCGAAAGGTCTTCTTCGCCTGCCTTCCGCGCACGCGGGGTGCAATGTTCCCTACCCTGTCGAACTGGGCAAAATACTCGCTTCCTCCCAGTTCGCCGTACGTTGTGCCGATGACGATGATAAGATCGCCGGGGTCCTTCATGTCCATGGTGACGATCTTCTCCACGTCATCGATGACGGAGATACAGGAGACGAGGACGGTCTGCGGCACCGATATCTTGATCTCGTTGTGCATGTAATCGTTCTTCATGCTGTCCTTTCCGGAGATGCACGGGGTGCCAAATAGCGTCGTGTAATCGTAAAGGGCTTTGTTGGCGCGAACAAGCTGGGCCAGTTTGTAGGGGCCGTCGGGGTTTCTCTCCGACAGCACGGGATCGGACCAGCAGAAATTGTCGAGAAGGGCCATCCTCTTTAAGGAACCGCCTGTGGCAATGTTGTTCCTGATGGCCTCGTCTATGGCGCAAGCCACCATGTTGTACGTGTCGAAGCGGCTGTACTTGGGGCAGATACCATGGCTGATGACAACGCCGTTGTTGCTTTCGAGGTCGGGACACACCACTCCGGCATCGCTCGGGCCGTCATTGTACATGCCCGTCAGGGGTTTTACAACGCTCGAACCCTGAACCTCGTGATCGTACTGGCGGACGACGTATTCCTTGCTGCAGACGTTCCAGCGCCGAAGGACCGAGGCAAGCGCAGAGGCGTAGTCCTGCGGCTCCGGCAGAGGTTCTTCGTCTACGATCCTGCGCTCCCATTTTGCCTTGAGGTGCATTCTCGGGACACCGTCGTGGAGAAACTCCATGTCGAGACAACCCACCGTTTTGCCGTCGTAGAGCACGTGGAACCGCCCGGTGTCGGTAAATTCGCCCAGCACCGTGGATATGACGCTCATTTTACGTGAAAGTTCGAGGAATTCCGTCAGCTTTTCCGGGGGCACGGCCACTGTCATCCGCTCCTGCGCCTCGGACAGGAGTATCTCCCAGGGGGACAGTCCGTGATATTTCAACGGGGCCCTCTCGAGGTGCATGATGCACCCGTTCGTGTCGGTGGCCATTTCACCCACCGACGACGATAGGCCGCCGGCGCCGTTGTCCGTGATGGAGCTGTACAGCCCCTTGTCCCGCGCGATGAGCAGAAAGTCCGTCATCCGTTTCTGGGTGATGGGGTCCCCTATCTGGACGGCACTGGTGGGAGATACCTCGGAGAGCTCCTCCGACGAAAAGGTAGCACCGTGTATGCCGTCTTTACCGATCCTGCCGCCCACCATGACGATGTGGTCCCCGACATTGGCGCCCTTGAGATAGGATGCCTTGCCTCTTATCGTGACGGGCATGATCCCGCAGGTGCCGCAAAAGACGAGAGGCTTGCCCAGGTAGTTCTCGTCGAACACGAGGGAACCGTTGACTGTCGGGATGCCGCTCTTGTTGCCCCCATGTTCGACGCCTTCACGGACCCCTTCGAGCACCCTCTTGGGATGGAGAAGCCTGGGGGGTATCTCGCCATGATAGTCGGGGTTGGCAAAACAGAAGACATCGGTATTGAAAATAAGTTTTGCACCCATGCCCGTTCCGAAGGGGTCGCGGTTGACACCCACGATACCTGTCAATGCCCCGCCATAAGGGTCAAGAGCCGAGGGTGTGTTGTGGGTTTCCACCTTGAAGGCGAGGTTGTGCCTGCGGTTGAACTTGATAACACCGGCATTGTCTTTGAAAACGGAGAGACAGAAGTCGTTCCTGCCCTTTTTCCTGCGAATTTCCTCCGTGGAACCCTTGACATAGGTCTTCATAATGCTGTCGATGGTCTCGACCCTGCCGTCTTCCTCGTAATCGATCCTGGCATTGAATATCTTGTGTTTACAATGTTCCGACCAGGTCTGCGCCAGGGCCTCGATCTCCACATCCGTCGGCCGGCCGTCACAGCCTGCCGCCTTCCGTGCAGAGATGACGGACGGATCGGCGAAGTAGGCCTGCACACCCAGGAGCTCATCCCGGGAAAGCGCCCAGGTCCGCTCCCTGTTGATGCGCATCAGGTCGTCGATCGACATGGACACCACATCTATATGCTCCACTACGGGCCCGGTAGCGATAGCCACCTTCGGTACGTAGACTCCCATGCCGCCATCTGATCTGTAGCGGGCCATATCCTTGAGGGTGTAGCGGTTTATGAGGACGTTCGCCAGGATGTCCACGGCTATGTTGTGGACGTCGTCCTCCGCCAGCTCACCACTGAGAAAGTACATTTTGGAGTTGTAGACGGCCTCGCCGTTCTCGAAAGGCCTTCCGGCCATGGCCTCCACCACCTCTTTGGCCGTCCTTCCCACGTTATCGGTGACACCGGGCTTGTAGCCGACCTCGACAACCCAGTCGGCGTCGATCAGGGTGGCTTCGTCAAGAAGCCCCGTGTGAATGACGGGGTCGACGAAGGCATCCTCTTTGAGGGCAGTGAGGATGTGGGGGTCCACTACCGCGTCGATGGTATAGACATCGACGACGCGCGCCTCTTCAACATCGACACCGAGGTCGGATTTGATCCTTCTCTTCAGTTTCTCTCCCGGAACGTCCCGAAGTCCTTCCCTGCATGATATCTCGATTCTATGGGCCATGCTACGCCACGTACTCCTTTAGATTTTTTATTCCCTGCGCGGCATGAGACTCCTCGTGGATCTCCGCAGTCAATATAATATCACCGCCACGGGTCTTGATAAACCCCTTAAGCTCCCGAAACGGAAAGACACCCTGCCCGATGGGGAGATGGTCGTCTTTCGTGCCATGATTATCGTGAAGATGCATCTCCCGCACCTTCTCTCCGAGCTTTGATAACCACACATTAAGGGATACTTTCGAAAACAGGTTGAAATGCCCCGAATCAAAACAAAAATACAGATTCTTTGGTCTCATGTAAGTGAAAAGTTCGACAAAGCTATCCGGCTTCTCCTCGAAGACGTTCTCCAGCATGATGGGAAGCCCGTCACCCGCCGTCGAGAGCACATCGTTCCACGTGTCGGCGCTGCCCTCCAGCCAGATGTCAAGATAGTCCCCGAAACGCCATTTGTCGTATCCCGGGTGGCAGACGATGCCCACGGCACCGAGGTGATTGGCCATGGTGACAGCCCTCTTCAGCTTCTCCCTCGTGATCTTCCTTACATCACGATCGACGGCACCGGGGCTCAAGTCCATGAAGGGCGCGTGGACGCTGCATTGTATCCCCTCCCCCCGGAGTATCTTCCCCGTCTCCGTGACATGCGCCTCGTCTACCTCATCGATGGAGTCATTGTTGAAATACACCTCCACACCCACATCGAGCTCATTTATCCGCCTGATACTATCCCGCACCATCCGGTACGGGGCGTTTATCACGATCATCACCGGTTCATCTCCCTCCTGATCTCAGAAATCACGTCCTTCAGTGCCCGGCAGACGACATCGATCTCCTCCGCCTTCATGTTCGTGTGAAAAGGCAGGGCGACTATCGAACCCCCCGCTGCCTCCGCCTGGGGAAAGGCCCCCGGCTCGTAACCGAACTGCCTCCTGTAAAATGACTGGAGGTGAATGGGGGAGAAATAGGGCCGCGTGGGAATTCCCTTCGTCTCCATGAGGGTGATCACCCTGTCACGCGAGATCCCCGCGCCGAGGCGTACCACGTAGACGAACCAGCTCATGCGGGTGGTCGTCGGCACCATCTGAAGCGGGCTCGCCTCCTCTATGTCGGAGAGCGCTCTGGCGTAAGCGTTCGCCACGTCATCCCTCTTCTTCAACATCTCATCGAGCCTGCGGAGCTGGACCACACCGACCGCCGCGTTAAGCTCTGACATGCGATAGTTGTACCCAAGCCGGGAGTGGTTCAGCCACCCGTCGAACTTGTCCCTGCCCTGGTTGCGCAGACTCCGGAAAAGATACGCCCAGTCCTCGTCGTTCGTGACTAGCGCCGCGCCTTCGCCCGTCGTCATCTGCTTGTTGGGGTAAAAGGCGAAGGTCCCGGCCTTTCCGATGGCACCCACCGGACGCCCCCTGTAACCGGCACCGATGGCCTCGCAGGCGTCCTCGATGACGGTGAGATTGTGCCTCTCGGCGATGGCCATGACCGGATCCATGTCGACGGGCTGCCCGAAAACGTGGACGACGACTATCGCCTTCGTCCTTTCCGTTACGGCCGCTTCCAGCTTCGCCGGGTCGAGGTTCAGCGTCACCGGGTCGATATCGATAAAAACGGGAGTCGCCCTCTCGAAAAGGATACAGTTAGCCGAAGCGACAAAGCTGAACGGCGACGTGATGACCTCGTCGCCGGGGCCCACACCCGAAGCGATCATGCACAGGTGGAGCGCGCTCGTCCCATTCGTGACGGCGATGGCATGCCTCGCCTGTGCCACATCGGCAATAAGCCTTTCGAATTCGACAGTCCTCACGCCTATACTGAGGTTCCTCGATTGCATAACACGGACCACTTCTTCTATCTCCTGCGCGGTGATGTCAGGCATGGACATGGGGAGTTTCAGGGTTGACCGCGCAACCTCAGGCGGCGTCTCCAGAAAGTCCCTCAGAGAAGGTATCGTCCTGAAGGGCACCGGTATCTCGTGGCACAGGGCCTCGATATTCATGACCGTCTGCTCGGGGGCACGGGGTATGGCTATGATTACCTCGTCGATCCCCAGGCTCTTCACGACGTCCCCAAGGCGTATCGTCGGCCCGTAAACAGGCAGGCCCCGGAGCTTCCTGCCTATCTTCGACGGGTCATCGTCAAGAAACGCGGCGACACTGAGCCCCAGGTGACGGTTTTCCCGGATCTCCATGCAGGCGCGCACACCTGCCCCCCCGGCTCCGACAATGAGTCCCTTCCGGCCGGTCACCAGGCCCGTCTTCCTCCAGTTGACGTCCCCTTCGTAATGCTCGGCACCCCGTAAAAAGAAGCGGAATATGAGGACGAGGGCGAGGTTTATGAACCCTTCCGCCACCACCGGGGCGGGGGTGAATGTCGGTCCCCACACCGGTTTGAGGACGTACCCTGCCACCAGCAGCAAAACGACGGTACCACCCGCGACACCGCCGAAGAGAGCGGCGAAATCCGAGCGTGTGGAGTAGCGCCACAACCTGCCGTACACCCCGGCCACGGCAAGGCCGAGAGGCCTCAAGACCACGGCCGCTACGAGGAAGGGGATGACAAGCCTTAAGGACGCTTCATCGACGCACAGCACGGCGGCAAAAATCACGGAGACACATGTCACAAGAACATCGCCGAGAACAACCGGCCAGTAGCGTACATTCATAGGTCGAATTTCACCTGCGGACGAAGGATCCAAATTAGTTAGCTGTCACAGGTAAGATAAACCAAATTCTTCATAAATACCACAGAAAAGACCGTCTTCAGGTCCGTCGTCGCTACAAAGACGGGCATCCTCCTTACCTCCTTAATCCTTGTATCGATGCCGGACCAAAGCACCCCCCCCGATGCTTCGCCATACCGCCCCGGGACTGCACCGTCCCATACCGATAAGGCAGGCAAGGTAGTATATTTCCACTTTTGTCGTTTACAACTATAGTTTCATGAGTAGTTGCATACCCTGCGTTTCCATATTGCAATATGGTATTAATATTGCCTTTTTAATTATGTTTGTTTGGAAAGCCATTTCATATCAAGCATCTGGAACCGGCGCAACCAAATGGAAACACTATCGTCGTATCATAAACGATGACATCAATAGAAGTTGAAATGACTACGCAATTATTATGGTTTGGGCGACAGACAGGGGTGGACTGCATATCATATTATATTATCAGGTCCTTCATACTGCCGCCCTTTGAAGAAGCGGATGAGAAGGGGGCAGCAAGTGAAAACAGTTCTGGCTATAACACTTGTGCTCATTGCCTTACTCTGTGGGCGCAATACATGCAGGGTCACATCCGTGGAGGATGCCATCACATACACCACCAGGGGGTATGATACGCGTATTGAAGTATACAAGACCGGAATGGATGGGAAGATCTGGGGAGCTGACTCGCCCACATTCTCTGTAGCGAATGGCGAAATACACTACCGGGAGGTCACCGACTACGTTCTCTCCCTGAAGAGGAACAAGGTATATTTTTAGCCTTCCACCGCCCTCACCCCCCAAGGGCGGTTCAAGCACGGCCTGATCCCACGCTCCACAGGGATCAGGCCGCCTACCTCTCTCACCTGAAATGGACGACAACTCGTTCATGGATAGATGAGATCTCACTGTGTCCTGTTGCTTCAATCGCTCCCTTGTCCGTCTTCTAACCATACAATGTCATCTTCCCGAAGATGCGAACCCACCTGGACCTCAATTATCTCCAACGGATTCTGTCCAACGTTTTCCAGCCGGTATTTTTGGCCATAGGGGATAAGGACCGATTGATCTTCCGTAAGCATGACCGATTTCTCCCCCACCGTCACCTTTGCTGTTCCCTGCACAACGATCCAGCGTCCCGTTCGATGATTGTCAATCCGTGGGTTTAGAACCTCTCCGGGGTTGACCATGATCCTCATGATCTGAAAACACTCCCCCCGATCGAGGGAGTCATACCACCCCCAGGGTCGGTGAACCCTTGTTGAGGAATCATCGTTCATATTCGCCTTTATCTAACGATGCGCATATTCTCCCGAATCCTGAAGTGTGTCCAGAGCGACCTCATCCGGTGCGACGTGTACCAGCCTGTTGTTCCTCTCGGTCCATCTTTCAAGGGTATTGCCGCCTTGAAAGTCTGACATGCCACAGATGTCTTGTGCGGGAAGGCTGCGTGCCTTCGGATTGCTATGGGTACTGCCGTGCGATAGCCCTGATGTGGACTCGAGATGGGCAGGAACGGCGGGCTTTGTGCTCTTAAGTAAAACACTGCGGAGATGACAACACCGTGGCGTTATTCTCCGCTTTCATGCTTTTCCTGTCTCTCTTTTTTCTCCGGTAATCTACTGCTTACATAGATGACCTGGTCACAACAAACCGCAATGTATCGAAATCCGAACTGAATGACCTCAGTTTCGGTCCCGCAATGTGGACATCTAACCTTTGCCATGGATCTATCACCCCTCACAACGAAGAAAAATAGGCGGCCAGATCGAGCTTGTGATTGCTCAAACCCGGTTTCTTCCGGATATTGTTCCTGTGAAAATTTACCGCAGAGGCGGACATCTGAAGTACGAGGCAGATCTCCTTTGTCGTCTTGCCGTTCTTTATCAGATCGGCTATCCGCATTTCCCGAAGCGTCAGATTCGCACACCGCATGCCAGGCCGTTCCAGGAACGGAGAGGCAAGATACCTCAGATTGTCTTCAAGAATGTCCACACATGAGGTCTGCTCAGCGTCGAGACCGTCATGTCCCTTAAAATGGCATAGATCATCTGGTCTTTCATTGAGCGATATCGCCGCGAGAGAGACATCGACCAGCATCTCCTGTCCGTCAAATGTGACATGCGTCCAACCAAAGCGGACACCTCCTTCGGACAGTGCGGTATCAACCATCTTTCGAATACTTTCGCTCGACGGGAGCCCGTCCGGTTGTCTCCCGGGTGATATGTTCGACGGACGTAAACCGATCAGTTGTTCCTTCGTGGGACACCGCGGCAACGCAAGTGCCGCTTCGTTGCAATCGACAAAGACATCTCCCTCCAGCAGAAATGCAGCATCGATGGACCTCTCAAAAACCAGTCTGAAGTTGTCCTTCAATCTATCAACCGTGTCGTTACGCTCAAATCCGTCGTGACCAACAGGACTGGACAGACCAGCAAATTCCTCTTCCCATACTTCGTCGCGCGATGTCATCAAAGACTCATCACCACTCGTCTCTATAGTCTACCGCTATTGTCCTCCTGCGGGTGGCGGTAGCTGGCTCTGTCTTCCAATTGCCGCAATGCATACTGTATACGACGGCCTGACTATGTATTATGGAGCCTGTGAGTGACGGCATCATGTCATCGCTCACGCATCCATTCGTTTATTTTGTTTACTTTCCATCGAGCAGGCTACGGGTGTCCGTCAGGAAGACGCGACAAACCCCGCCACAAAAACTATGTGCCATATGTGCAAACCCATTCTTGCATCAGTACGGCAATACCAAATCCCCTTTTTCCTTCTTATACTGTGTTACCGGAGCACCCGTCAACCTAGTTTACTATCAGATTGTTACCAGGTCTCGCCTTGCATTACCCCATCCAATTACTCCTACATTCTATTAGGTCAGACCTGATATGTGGTGGCTTGTTAGCATTGGTTTTAACCTCGTAATGGACCCGGAAACTTTACGAAGATACAGGAGAAGGAAGTTCAATTATTACGGGTTTGCGTTTCTCGTGACTGTCTTGCCCACATGAAACTTCACCGTTCACTCATCTGAAACCCGGTTCATGGGAAAGACATGTCAACAGATTGATCTTCTGGTTGGTGATGCCAAGCTTTCTTCTTATATTGTTCCTGTGAAAATTGGCAGCGCTTTGCGATATTTTGAGCGCCTGCGCTATCTCTTTCGTCGTTTTTCCGTTCTTCACTAGGTCAATTATTTGTATCTCCCGAAGCGTAAAACCGGCATACTTCGTAGTCAGATTGTGCAGGAACGGTGAGACGATATCCTTGATGCTCTGCTCGATCATCTCAATACGAGTCATACTGTAGACGTCGAGACGACGCGTTTTCAGCTCCCCGATGACAGGCAGGATAAGTTTGCTGATATTCTCCGTTATACTCAATTCCATTTCCAAGTGGGCATCATGCCTGTTTTTAAGCAACACCTTCAGCACCGCGTTCAGTCCACTAAGCTGAGCCGACTTCATCACAAGTCGGGCTTGTGTTTTCTTCAGTTCCTCCTTCATTCTTTGCTGCTCCGAGATATCGATGAATGACTTCAGATATCCGCCGGACGGCAACAGGACCGGAATGACCCGGACCATCTTCCGAACTCCGTCCTTACAGGTTACTGTGAACGTGTACTCCCTGCCCTCCTTCAATGAGGGATTGCGCCCGAATCTTTCCACTTCCCGTCGGCGTTCCTCCAACACCGTTGACCGGTAATCGGGGTCAGGATAAGCCATCAGGTACCAGGTGGCTTCGTCGGGGATATCGTAAAGGTCATAGCCTGAAAGCTCCTTGAACCTTCTGTTCACGTAAGTCCACTTCTCGTTGACATCAACGAGAACAGTGGCAAAAGGAGCATTATCAATGATCGCCATCAACCGTTGCGTCTGCTTCTTGAGACTCTCCTCCATCTGTCTTTCGCGAGTGAGGTCCCTCCACGTGGTGTGGACCACCCTCCTGCCCTTGAAGGGGACGGCTACCAACGATACATCAGTCCACAGTCTGGCGCCGCTGAACGTCCGATGCTCCCAATGGAAGCGGTTGACCCCCTTGGTTAGGGCAATGTCTATCGCCTCCCGGTCCTTTTCCGACGAGAACCGGCCATCGGGTTGTATGCCGGGCGATATACTGAATGGACGCAGGCCGATCAACTGATTCTTGCTCCTGCAATGCATAATTTCCAAAGTCCTTTCATTGCAGTCGACAAATCTGTACTCATCTATCAACAACATCGGGTCGTTCGATCTTTCGAAGAGAAGTCTGAATCTTTCCTCTGCCTCGTTCATGATATTCGTCCTCCACCGTGGATCGTGAAATTCAGTATCCGCTCATTGGGATGTACTTATACTTCAGGCAGGCCGCTCACTGGTCCCGTCTTCTTCGCTCTCTAAGTATTTCCGTGATTCCCGCGAAGAGTCCGGTGACCTCACTCGCGCGAACGACGTCCACAGAACGCCTGGCTTTGGAAAAACGCACCGCGAACCCGGTATTGAATGATGACAACACCCCCCTATTTCCAGCTGATCTGGCGCAGGATAAATGGCTTGCTTCGGGAACTGCATCCGGTTTGTACAGTGATCTTGGGTAATGATAGCACAAAGACGTGGACGATTTGTCATCTATTTTTTGACCAGATAACATGGAGAGTGTCTCCCTATCTTAAGTTAAATATGTCCGCAGCCGAAAAAGGAATATGTGCGACACAAGCGGGCAGGAAACCCATACCCATGATCGGTAGTAAGCCAGACAAGAACCGTAAATCATTGATACGCGCGGGAGACGGAAACGGAAACGGAAGACTGTTCAGGGGCCTTCTCGACTTGATTCCCGCCACTGTGATCGTGGTGTGCAATCACCACTTCATATTTGTCAACAAGGCCGCCGAGGCAGGGACCGGCTATTCCAAAAACGAACTTATGGCCATGAAGTTTTGGAACATTGCCCACCCCGATCACAGGGCACTCGTGAAACGTCTCGCTCGCAGGCTCCTGGAAGGGAAAGAGGCCTCGAACCATGCCGAATTGAAGATCATTGCGAAGGATGGTGCCGAAAAGTGGGTGGAGCTCAGGGCGACACGTGCAGAGATTGACGGCCAGCCCACCATCGTCGCCTCGCTCATGGAGATCACGGACCGCAAGAAAATGGAAGAAGAGCTAAAGACCCACCGTGATCACCTCAGCATGCTGGTGGAAAACCGCACAGACGAGATACGTCGGGAGGCTGCAAGGAGAAAGGAGAAGGAGGAACAATACCGTTCCCTGGTGGAATGTGTGTCCGGGTGGGTATGGGAAACGGATGCGAACTTCGTCTACACCTACCTGGGATCCAGGATATCCGACTACCTGGGATACGAACCGGAAGAGCTTATCGGAAAAAGCCCCCTTGACATCGTCCCTGCCGACGAGAGAAAGCGCCTGGCACCGCGCATAAAGACGGTCATAGCGGAAAGGGTTCCCTTCGTCCCATTCACGTTTCAGGTATTCCACAGGAACGGGAGTGTAATCCTCGTTGAAGGGAGGGCTCGGGCTTTTTTCGATGAGAATGGGGACATTGTGGGTTACCGCGGGAGTGCCCGCGATATCACCGAGGAGAGAAGGACCCTTTACGCGCTGCAAAAGTACCAGCAGGAACTGGTGGCCAAATCCCGGACCCTGGAGGAGGTCAATACCACCCTGAAGGTTCTATTGAAACAGAGAGAGGATGACAGGAAAGAGCTTGAAGAAAGGTTCGTATCGAATGTCAGGGAAATGGTCCTCCCCTATGTGAACAGGATGCGCAGGGCCGGTTTGGACCGCAATTCTGAGAACCACCTCGATATCATCGCGGCCAACCTTGATGAGATAATATCACCGTTGTTGAACACATTGAGACAGGTGAACCTGACGCCAAGGGAACTCGAGGTGGCGACTCTCGTCAAGGAAGGCAAAAGAACGAAGGAGATAGCGGAAATAGCAGGTATAGCGCCAAGCTCCGTCGACTCCCATAGAAACGCCATAAGAAAGAAACTCGGGTTGAATAACGAGAAGGTCAATCTCCGATCATACCTTCTCTCTTTAAGGTAGAGCCGTCACAACCGATCCGTCGCGACACGTGGACCGTTGCACGTAACCCCACTGATGACAAAACCGCCATTGGAGTGTTACGATACTTGTTATGGTCCTCAGTCTCCTAATACGCTTCTTTGGATACTCCCTAAGGACCCGCCAGCGGTCATCCCTGTCCGGCCCGTCCTTCCTTTCACTCATCGCTCTTTGCGCGTTCTTTCTTGTTCCATTGGTCCTGTGGGCCCAGGGAGAAGTCCGGGTCTCCATCGAAGGGGTGCAGGGCGCGGAGCTCAACAATGTCCGGGTTGCCCTGACGGTACCGGCAGGGCTTGTAAAGGACGGCGTGGTCAATGAAAAGTGGCTCGAACGCTTTGAGCGCCAAATACCGGCGATGGCACGGCAGGCTCTCGAACCATTTGGCTTCTACGGTACCATGGTAACCGTATCCTCAGCGCTGACGGCGGAGAACGTCCACGAGGTTCGTGTCTTCATTGACCCCGGGGAGCCCGTCCGGGTGGCTTCGGTGAATGTGGCCATCACAGGCGCAGGCAGCAGCGAAAAGGATCTCGCGGAAATTGCGTCCGCTTTTCCCCTCCATGAGGGTGCAAGGCTGCGTCATGATATCTACGAAAAGGCAAGGAACAGCATCCGGGCCAAGGCCGTGGAGCTCGGGTACCTCGACGCCGAATTCACGACACAGGAGGTACGCGTCGTCCCGGAGGAACGAAAGGCCTCGATCGACCTCGTCCTCCAGACCGGTGAATTGTACTATTTCGGCGAAATAGAGTTCTCCGGCGCTCCCGAATACCCCCGGTCCTTTTTCGGCCGCTACCTCGAGTTCAAGCCCGGCGACGTCTTTTCGCACCGGAAGATCAGCCTGAGCCAGCGCAACCTCATAAATGCCGACCGGTTCAGAACCATATTAATCGATGCCGACAGGGAAAAAGCCCGGGACCACCGCGTGCCCGTTGAAGTCCGCCTTCAACCGTCGAAACCGAAGCGATTGAGGCTGGGCGTCGGCTACGAAACCGACATCGGGCCAAAGGGGACAGTAAAATATGAAGACGTCAACTTCATGGGGACGAGCCACAAATTCCAGTCCCAGTTCGATATCAGCCAACCGCTCCAGGTCATCGGAGCCCGCTACACCATACCCGGCACGAAGGACATACGGAGTCTCTCATCTATAAGCTTCAACATGAAGCGCGAGGATCAAACGACGGGAACGTCACTCTTCAGCGAATCGATGATGGCCGAATTCGAAAGGGTAAGGACACTTGGGAGGGTGCCGGTGGGGTCCTTGTTCCTTCAGGTCCTCAGGGAGCGTTCCGAAGTCGGCGAGCAGAAGACAAACACCTTTTCCGTCCTGCCGGGTGCCCGGTTGTCCGGCGTCGACTTCGACAACATGATACGCCCCACGAAAGGCTACCGATATTCAACAGAATTGAAGGGTACACACCAGGCCATGGGTTCCAGCACCGGGCTTATCCAGTTCACCGGTGACGGAGGCCTGATCCTGCCTCTCCCCGCCAGGTTGTCCCTCATCACAAGAGCGATGGTAGGAGTCACCGCTCAGAATGAACCCGATTCGGATCTGCCCATCGCCCTGCGCTACTTTGCAGGAGGAGACAAGAGCGTCCGTGGATACGCCTACAAATCCCTGGGGCCCGAGGATAGCGAAGGCGAGGTGGTTGGAGGCAAGAATATCCTTACGGGAAGCATCGAACTGGAGCGCGCCATAGGCAACGACTGGGGTGTTGCCGCTTTCTATGACACCGGGAATGCTTTCAACGATTTCACAAATACGCAGCTCGTCCAGGGCGTTGGGATGGGAGTGCGCTATTATAGCCCGATCGGACCGATCAAACTCGATGTCGCCCGACAGATCGGGGTGAGAAGTCCCGATTTCAGAATCCATCTATCTATAGGGTTCGGATTATGAGAAAGAGACGCTTCGTCCTCTACGTGCTTCTGGTCCTGTTCCTCGCCTTTGCCATCTCGCTCTCCTGGTCCCTTTACACCCGAAGCGGCACCGCCTTCGTATTCAGGGCAATAGAAGGGGTTATGTCAGACACCGTGGAGCTCAAAAAGGTCACGGGAAGGATCGGCTATTCCCTTCGCGTGGAAGGTTTGACGGTGAGGCTTCAGGACCTCACGATCGCCGTCGAAGCCGCCGACCTGAAATGGCACCCCCTCTACCTCGCGGTCGGGAAACTGGCGATATCCAGCCTTCGTCTGCAGGGCGTGTCCATAAAGAGCACGAAGAGCGCCGAAGAAGAACCCACAGACCTTGGGCTGCCCGAACTGCCGCGATGGTTCAGAGTCTTCGAAGCCTGGATAAACGAACTCGCGGTGAACGGACTGAGCTACAGGACAGATGACGACGAACCGGTGATGGTGAAGGGCATTGTGGCGATGGTCCACCTCAACATGGGAATACTGTATCTGCAGGGCCTCGATCTAAGAAGCACCTACGGCAACATGACGGGTTCCGCCGCTGTCAACCTCCTGCGGCCTGCCCTTCAGGCGCGGCTTGCAGCGACCCTCCCGGAGGCGACCGCAGGCGTCGACGGCATATCCGTCGATACGAACCTTTCGCCGTCGCGAGGAGGCGAACAGATTGCTGGACCACTCGTCCTCAAAGCCTTCTCAGCAAAGGAAGAACGGGTGAGTCTCCGCTGCACCGTCGGCATCGCCCGTCAGGCCTTGAGGATAAGCGAGCTGAAAATGCTCAAAGCGGGAAAAAAGGGAACCCTCGAGGCCGAAGGGCGGCTCGATTTGTCGGGGGAAAACCCGGCATTCTCCGTCTCGGCGCAATTCACCGGCCTTGACCTGTCTCCCGAGGTCCCGCTGGAAACAGACCTTTCGGGAAAACTTGCCATTGCCGGGACAACGGAGGATTTCGAGGGGAGCTTCGATCTGAAGAATCCCGGGACGCATTGGAAGGAAATGGACCTTGCAGGGAGCATTCGCGGCGACAGTGCGATGATCGAGCTTCAGCGCTTCGACGCACGGGTGCTCGGGGGCACCGTCCTTGGCAACGTGAAGATGCTGCGGGGCCCCGACATGGTCCTCATGGCCCGATTTACCGGAAAGGGCCTCGACCCCGCAAGGATCAGGCCGGGACTCGAGGGAAACCTCAACTTCGAGGTCAAGGGGGATTTGAAGACACCCGGGAAGGAAACGCTGGAAGGATCCGTCATCGCCACATTCAGGAACAGCCACTTTCAGAAGAGGGCTCTCTCGGCCGACCTCGACCTTGCCTTCGGCGAAGAGACCATAAAGGTCAACAACCTGGCGCTGAAAGGAAACGGATTTGGCGCCACCGCCATGGGCGTACTCCAGGAACGCCTTTCCTGGGAGGTGCACATCGAAGACGCCTCGAAACTCCTTCCCGGCGCAAAGGGAAGACTCTTTGCCAACGGATGGGCCCGCTGGCGCGACAATGAGGCATCGGGCGTCCTCAGGGCACAGGGAAGGCAGATGTCCTACGACGCCACCAGTATCTCCTCCCTTGATGCCGTGATAAAAATGCCCGACGGATACGAGGGAGATGTCGCCGTCGACGTAACGGGAAGGAACATATCCCACGGCGTCCTTCGGGCAAATACCCTGCGTCTTGGCGTCGACGGCACCATGGGCAGCCACCGGATCTCTCTTGCCACCGTACATGACAAGGACCGGATAGACCTCCTTTCAGAGGGCAAATATGCCGATGAGGCCTGGCAGGGCACGGTTCTCAAGCTTTCGGGAACTCAGGCTCCTTTCGGGGCATGGGGCCTCGATGCACCGGCAAAGGTCAATGTCTCAAAAAAGAAACTCTCTCTTTCGCGCTTCGTCCTGACAGGCGCGAGGGGTGAGATGATCGACCTCAGCGGCGACGTTACGCTGGAACCGGTGATCGGTTTTGCGGCGGCGAAATGGCAACGGGTCAATCTTGCGAGGGTCAACAAACTCCTCGGACAGGCGCAGTTTCAGGGAAGCACGTCCGGCTCGTCCCGCATAGTGTGGTCGAGTGGAAAACGCCTTGCCCTCTCGGGTGATATGGACGCATCGGGAGGGTTCTCACGTGGTTCGACAAAAGTGGACACCGCCAGGGTCGGCTGTCGGGTGAGCTGGGACGGATCGGGACTCCTTGGCTCCCTCGATGTCAGCCTGGGAGCGAATCAAGGCGAGACGAACGTTAGGATCACCTCAAGACAGCCTGCCGCATTGTCGCTTCCGACCCAGGGGACCTTCGAGGCAACTTGGAGGTCCATGGATATGGCCGCGCTCCAGCCAATGCTCGGGGACCACATCTTCCTGAAAGGGCTCCTGTCGGGACAGACACGGGGCAATCTCCTTCCCGGCAGCCGTTTTGATCTGTCGGGGCAAACGCGTGTTTCCGGCGGATCCCTGGCGTGGCGTGGCGAAGAGGGCGAGCTTATCGCCCCTTTGAGGGAAGCTTCCGCCACATGGACGTGGAAGGAGGCATCACTGAAAGGAAAGATAGATCTTGCCCTGGAGCGTTACGGCCACGCCGCGGTCGCGTTTGATGTGCCATTGGCCGCCAAACTGCCTCCCGTGGCAGACAAAGGTTCTCCCATGGCGATCTCAATGCGGGGCTCCATGAACGAAAAGGGACTGCTTGCAGCTCTCTTCCCGGGAATGGCCCAGGAAACCAGTTCCCGGATAGACTTCGATGTCACCGCGGGCGGCACCATTGCGAACCCCGCGATCAACGGCCGTCTGGACCTGAAAGGGGCGAACGCATACCTGCCATCGGCAGGCATCCGCGTCAAAGACGTGACTGCAGAGGTCATTTTCGACAACGACCGTATCGCCCTGTCGTCCAGTGCCGCCTCCGGACAGGGAAACGTCAGAATCAATGGAAGCGCCGGCCACGACAGGGGGCGGATCACTTCATATAGCGGGACCATAAAGGGTGAACGCTTCCAGGCGCTCGATCTGCCGGAACTCAAGGCATCGGTGAGCCCCGAGATCACCTTTAATGGAAACATGGAAAAGGTCACCGTCAGGGGATCGGTGCTCATTCCCGAACTTCTCGTGGAGGAGCAACACAAGGAAACCCTTATCAAACCGAGCGCCGATGTCATCGTTGAGGGACGCCGGGAAAAGGAGGAGAAGGCCCTTCCCTTCGCAATCGACATCGTCGTTTCCGTGATTCTCGGCGACAGGGTGTTCGTCAAGGCATATGGTATCGACACACGTCTAGCCGGAAAGGTCAACATCGCCATGAACGACCCCGACGACATGCGGGCAACGGGAACCATCTCCACCGTAAGCGGGAAGTTCGATGCCTACGGGGTCAAGCTTGGCATACAGAGGGGAAATGTCTCCTTCGGCGGCGGCCCCGTCGACCGTGCAAATCTGGATATCCTTGCCCTCCGGACGGTCGGCGATGTATCGGCAGGCGTGCTCGTTGCGGGGACACCGGCAGCGCCGCTCATCAACCTGTACTCCCAACCTCCCATGACCGACGGGGACATCCTGAGCTATATCGTTCTCGGCAGGGCGTCAGGAACAGCGGGCAAGAACGATACCGCCCTTCTCGCCAGGGCCGCAAGCGGTCTCCTCACAGGGGGCAAGTCCTCCTCCATCCAGAAGCAACTGGGCCTCGACGTCCTGGATGTCGAGTCTGCGGACGGCGACGTTTCAAAGTCTATCGTCAAGGTAGGCAAGTATCTCTCGCCGAAGCTGTTCATCAGCTATGGCCGTTCAATATACACGGGAGAAAATATCTTCGGCATCCGGTACAGTCTCACGAAACGGGTGGACGTGGAAAGCACGATGGGAAACCAGAGCGGCGCCGCAATCTACTACAGGATAGAGTTCAACTGAGAACGGTCGGTCTCGGAAACGCGCAGGCCTTCCTGCCTACCTGATACCCGAGACTATTTTGTATTATGCCGTTGAACGTATAAGATAATTGTTGTAGACTAAGTCATACACAGGCAACAGCGATCCGGCACATCGCAATCAGCGCGGACAAATCACGAAGAACCGTCACATACCTGCAGGGACCATGTATACACAATTCGGACAGGATCCGCCTCGTCGCACACAGATCTTCAGGATCGCAACAACCAACTCAATGGATGAACTCAAGAGCTTCATCGAAAAATGCGGGGATATAAATATAGCAACCGATGACAACAACACCCTCCTCCACTGCGCATCTTTCAACCCCAATCCCGGCTCCGTTCGTTTCCTGCTGGAACACGGTGCGGAGGTGAACGCACGGAACAGGTGGGACGAAACACCTTTGCACGTCGCCTGCCGCCTGGGGCACGCAAAGGTCTCTTTCATTCTTCTCACGTATGCTGCGGATATCAACGCACAGGACAGGTCCGGCCGTACTCCTCTCAACTGGGCCTGCAGAAGCGGTTCCCTCGAAACGGTGAATCTCCTCCTGTTAAGGGGGGCAGACCCGCAGATAGCCGATCACTGCGGCTCGACTCCGGTGGAGTACGCGGCGGCCCTCGGGGCCGACAAGACTGACAGGGGACAGATCGTGGGAAGCTTCTTCACGCACGGTTTCGGTGTAAAGAGACTCCTGTTGCAACCCGATCCCTTCAGGATTGCCGAAGGCGGACCCGCCGATGCCGCAGTCATCACCAGCCCCCCGCAAAGGACCTCACAAACAGCACCGGTTTGACCCCTGGCCTCAGGAAAGAGATCTTTTTGCCGCATTCCCCGGCCGCCCCCTGCCTGGGTTGTGAATACGGTTACAACGGCGGCAGTCACGTTTCGGTACCGATGATGAGTGACGTAAACGAACAACAGACAGGCAGACGACTTACTCCGACGTTTTGGGGTCTTTCTTCTTGGTGGCCGTTTTTCTCGCGGGCTTCTTCGCCGCCATCACCATGACCTTCTCCGACAACCCGGTGAGTTGCCGGGAGAGGCGTTCCGCCACGATCACCTGCACATCGTTGGCGACCATGGACTTGAGTACTTCAAGCTTCTGGTTGGCTTCATCAAGACGCTCTTTTGAATCCTCGACCGCTTTGTCCTTGACAAACAGGACGACCTGTCCCGCGAGCGCTTCGATACTTTCCCTTAGTTCGATGAACTCTGCAACGCTTGCCATCATTACTCCCTTTCTATAGGTTCACTGGTACTCCGCCGGAAATATTAAGATGATATTATCTTCTGTCGGCAGGCCCCGCGATCGAGCTGAACGCTAGTGGATAAAGCCCAACCGTATGTATAGTATACACTTTTCAGGAAAATACTTAAAGGCAGTTTATGGAAATATACGCTATGGGGCGCACTATGTTTTTGGGTGCTGACACAAAATACTTGAGGTTACCCAAGCCGAGAAAGTACGACGGTTCAAACGCGTTTTCCCTGAACTCTTGAACTCTGGAACCTTCTTCGCCGTTCAGTGGCTGAACTCCCAGTTCAGGTTGTCGATCGCGTCAACAACCATTCCGGTCCCCGTGGCAAGAAGCAGGATATCCTGGGCCACGCGGACATACTTGTGGTTTGGCGGCGGTGGACCCAGTTCAACGAGAATTTTACGGGGCAGGCTGTAATAAACAACGCCCGCCGGCAGAGGCTTGCCGAGGACCCATTTCTTCGCCTGTCCCGGAGGCATGCAGCCGTTGTGCTTCTTGGCGAGACCCGGGGGGGCATTTCCCCTTCCGGTACTGACGTGCATAGTAATCATGGATAACGTCGCCCTGACGATCGGTAAAGTAACGGTGTCGTTCACCGGGCCCCGGGCCGGGCGGCGCTTTGCGCTCACCCTGCCACCCATCTTTCCCGGCCGGTTTCCTGTCGTACTTCTCGGGCGGTCCACCCTTGCCTGACGCATTATTCTTGCCCCCGCCGGCCCACGACGGTTTTTCAGCCAGCACGGGGCTCGCCGCAAGGATCACGGGCAGAACAAGAATCAGCAGAAGACTTGTTTTCGAAGAAAAGAATTTCATGATTCCCTCCCGTCCCTCTCACGAGGGTCTTGACTGCACCGTCCTTGAGGCATCGAAGGCAAGGCACTAACCGGTGCATTACAACGTAGACACTTATCAGAGATCATGCCGGTCTGTCAAGGCCTATCACCGCGTCTTTCATGCGGACACCCGTCCCATATCTCCTGAGGCAGTACGATGCTCTGCGTCCCCGGGATATCGAATACTCTTGCCCCGGTGTTGAGATCGATCCCGCTCTCCAGGTAGGCCCGGTACGCCAGTTGACTGCAGTAGAAGGTATCCTCCGTGGTTGAGTTGAAGAAGTTGAGGTTGTACGGTTTGCCGAGTTCGGCCTGCGTCAGGCAATAGGCCGCGACGTCCTCGCGCACACGGGAGGACCCGGGTGCAGTGCCCTCCCCCGTTCCAAGGGGATACGCCACTCCGTAAAAACTGTCTGCAAAGGGTCCACGCTCGCGCCTCATCTTCTTTTCGTCCCAGACGCCGCCTTTCATTTGGAAAACGACGACCTTGCCTTTAGCACCCGCTTCGACACACCTGCCCTCGGGACCGACATAGATGGCAATGTGGTCCACCTCCCCGGGGATGAGTTTCCCAATGAAGCGCCAGAATTGTCCCGTGATATCAGCCCCACCACCGTCGG
>Ga0351925_1030_pt1 | contig 27833 bp, 25 predicted proteins | sample BONcelHT113001D9_FD_206870 | JGI IMG/M metagenome (GOLD analysis project Ga0351925, IMG submission 206870) | Enriched cells from coal bed in the Powder River Basin, Montana, United States - BONCAT cells T11 rep2 HSBNCT.T11.300.1.D9 ... | reverse complement strand
ATTATCGGGACAACGCTATTAAAAAACCTGTAACCCTTGAAGGAGTGGAGTTCCTGCGCCGATTCACCTTGCACATCCTGCCCTCGAGATTCGTGAAAATCAGGCATTATGGTATTTATAACCATACAGCCAAAAGCCACATGGGGTTGTTGTTTGTCCCTGAGAAAAAGCCCGACATCGATGCCCTGATCAACCGCCAAAATCCTCCGGAGACCGGTCTGCAACGCTTCGAAAGACTCACGGGGGTCAACCCATGCAAATGTCCGATGTGCAAATCCGGACGAATGGTGGCAATCAGGGAACTACCGCGAATAAGGGCTCCGGATTGTTTCTTCCCTGTTCAATTTTCAGCTCTGAATTAGTGATCATTACCAAATTGCGCTTTTACGCAACCGGGAGATCTATGCCCCAAAAAAGGTATATGTGCACAAAACCTCCTCACAAACGACTGGTATATTCCTGTATAAAAACTCAAAAGCACAAAAACCTGCAATACTTCAAAGAACGCTTGTTATGTATTAATCCAAAAAATCATTAAAACCGCCATTAAGCACATAGCTTTAGGCCCCGCAGGTGTAGTTCAACACCTACTCCTCGCTCGGTCTTGCATACCGCTCAGAGTCCTATTTATTACCTCCATGTGCTTTGTTTTATTTATAATAATTGTCATTCTAATCGTATTAACGGAGCAAGCAGGGTACAGTCATAGCTGCCAGTAATGCAAGGCTGCAAAGCAAGCACATTAATATCCTCAGTCGTAACAAAACATAGAAGTCCAGACTTATGCGCACAATTTAAAATATCTTCAAAATCTCCGTTCCTCTTAGCATAATATAGTTTAATCTCAGATCCTTCCCAAAGCCAAGAACTAACTTCTGGCTCCAATCTCTTTAAATCGTAGTTAGCACTCTCCATGCACTTAGTCAATACCTTTATGCTTGCCTTGTTAATTCTTTTGGCAAGGATATGTGGCTTAAACTGTTTCCAATTAGAATCGACAATCACAACCTGTGAATAATCAATACTAGATTTTATATCAAATGGATGTCCTGCCACAAAAACCCCCAGTGTTTCGTTAAATATAATTCCCCATGCAGCTGCTTGAGGCGTAGGTTTGTCGAAGGCGAGATGCAAAATTGTAATGAGTTTTTCTCTTTCCGGTAGCTGAACATATTCCATTTCATTAAAAAGCCAAATGAGCTGTTTTTCTGCAATCAATGGATTAATTTGAGGTATCCACTTGATAAGTGTAATATCATCAGCACTTAAGTGGACTTCTGTGTTTGGTAAATAGAAATTACGATCAAACAAACCATTAAAGATCAATTTTTTAAAATTACTTTGCTTTTTTGCAAATAAAACGAGACCCAATGCAATCAATTTAAGACGTCGATGTAGAAATACATCATTTTCTGGAACGCTAAGATCAACGTTATCCAGAAGATATAAGGATTCAGATTCCATATTGTTCAAATATTAAATGATCCTACTCTTTTGGCTTTTCGGTTACTCCCGTTTTTTTTGTGGTCACTTCTCCACTTTTATTTTTGTCTTTACTAGATGCAAAAAGTTCATTATGTTTAGTTAAATTTATAAATAGGAATTTATATTCATCTACGGTTACTCATCTTTTGGCATTGGCGCTAACGTTTGATGGTAGCGTGTCGTGCGGGATTGCGAAGCACTAAACTATCAGTTTACTACCTACTTTTTTTACGAGCCACAAACGCCCGCAACCCGCTGAAACCCGCATGCTCGCTGACCATGTGTTAGGGGCTGAACATTTTATTCTTTAATATATTCACCAAAAATTTCTTTCATCTTCTTTCTCCAATTCTCGGGTATATCTGACCAATTATCACCCCATTTTTCGGTTTCTTGAAATGCCTTAAATGGCTTTTCGTTGTTCGCACTATATCCAACCTCATTTTCCACATTTTCAATCATTAAAACCACTCTACCATTAGAACCAACAGCATCCTCAATAGGTTTATTAAATTTGATTGCTCCGTCTGTTCCATTGTCTCTGTCATGAACAACAATCGGTTTAATTCCCATTGCTGTTAAATACTTAACAAGCCCAATAATGGCAGCTTTTCCACGAGCTTTAATAACCTCAAACTTAGAAATGACATTTAAAAAATCCTCACGTTTAAGTCTTTTCAAGGATTCTCTAATCAATATATCTTCCGTATCACCTTCAATTACTACAACATTTTCGGTAAAAAATACTCTTGATACGTAATCATCAAGCTTTAAAAGCATTTTAACATATTGTTTGTCATCTGCAACTAATGAATGAAATGTATCAGACACGCTAAATGGTATAATTTTTACTCCATTACTGGATGTCGTTAAACGATTTAATACTTGTCTCGGCTTTTTAGATAAATCAATTATATATGGAGAATGAGTAGTCGCAACTATTTGAGAAGAAATCCCACTTAATTCATAGATAGCATTACGCATTTGGTTTGCAGCACTTGGATGTAAATATATTTCAGGTTCTTCAAAACAAATTACTAACGACCTAACATGTTCATCTTCTTTTTGAGATAACCACTTTTGTCTAAATCGTAACATACCAAATGCCGCAGCTCTAACCATTCCAGAACCTTGATTTTCTACAGTAGTCCTGATATTACTAGACATTTCAACATTAAAAGAAGGTTTAAGAACTTTGTCAGGGTCGCTTAAATCAGCTGTGGCATGAAGCTTCGATTCAGGAAAAACACTTGCCAATACAGCATTTAAATCGCAAATCATTTTCCCAAATTCTGAATTTTTATCTTCAGGGTTTAATTCTTTAGCAAGTTTATCAAGATGAATCTGAGCATTTTGATAATTCAAAGACTTCTCTCTGACATCTTCGAATAATTCATTTAATGTTTTGCCTAAAACTCCTGTGCTTGAACCTTGAATTTCATTTATTGATGTATCGACCGGAATCAATAAGAAACGAGGCAGCATCTTAAGAACATTACCTGGTATTCCTCCAGGATTTTTAAACCAAGTATCACTATCCTTTATTTCCCATATTTCATCAAGTTCCTCAAGTTTTTCTAAAGCACCTTGACTTTTTCCAATTAGTTTGTTTAGTTCAGGGAATAATTCTGATACAATAACAGAATCAATCCCTTTATCAATATAATCTTGACCTGACTTACAGGAAGCATATTCCTCAGAAATTTCTCTAACTTTAGATTTAAACTCTATTTTAACATCTTTCCCAAGTTCATAGGTTTTTCTATAAGTTACAGAAAGTCCCGTTTCACCTTCTTGTTCATAATTAAAAATCCGCCCTTTAAAACCTCTCCAATTCTTGGCTTCAATAGGAAGATTTCTAAACTCTCCTTCAAGAATAATAGTAGTTGAATCTATTTTTGTTTCACCAGTCTCACTATCAACAATTGAGTAATAGTCCTGACTTGTAAGTTGTTTCTTTGCTGAAAGCAAATATTCTATTGCTTTCAAAACTGAACTCTTTCCAGAATTATTGCTGCCAATCAAAAAAGTTGCTTGTCCGAATAAAATATCAGCACTTTTTATCCTTTTAAATCCCTCTATTTTAAGTGAATGTAATCGCATGGTGTCGTTTTTTTTTTGCCCCTAACTTGTTTATATATTCACTAAAAGTGCATTAATGCCGCAATTCCGGTAGTATAGTAACCCTTTTTACTCTATTTATTCGCGTAAAAATCATTAGCCACATCATCCTCTCGCAAAGCAAAGACAACCAATAATTTCAGTGATTAAGGTATTTCTATCTTTACAATCAACCCAGCAACGCTGCCCCACCTAGTATCGCCCCGAATACTGCTACAAGCAGAATAAGGCCGAGGAGGGAGATTATAAGGCCGGCGATGGCGAGCCCTTTGGGGTTGCGGGTGATGCCTACGATTGAGAGGATGAGGCCTAAAAGCCAGATTATCCAGCCGAGCACGGGTACCCAGCCGAAGATGAGGGCGCAGATTGCAAGTACAAAGCCTGCGGTTCCTACGCCGTTGCTCTCTTTTGTCTGCTGGTTAATAATGATGGTTTGACCCGGTTGGGGGTTGTGGGTTTGTGATTCGTCGTTCATTTTAGGTGAAGTTAGGTTTAGGGGGAAACTATATGCTGTTATCTGTTTTGAAGTTTAGTTCAAATCCGTAAATTTTTGCTGTAATCTCGCTGAAAGCGGCATCTGGTGCAGAATTGCTGAAATATGCCGTAAACCTATCTTGCACAAAGCGATGTGAATGTATAATAAAAAATTATACATTCCAAATTTATTTTCGTCTAAATAACTGGAACGTTGGGAATTGCCCGTTGTTATTGGGTTCTAGAAAATCTTGTAGGGATATTCGATTTTTGTGAGGTATAATGCGTGGGCGGGAACGGAGTTTCCGGCAGCGCTGCGGTCCTTTTGGGAGAGCAGTTGGGTGATCCATTCGGGCTGGCGGCGGCCGCGGCCAATTTCGAGCAGTGAGCCCACTATGGCGCGTACCATGTTGCGCAAAAATCGGTTGGCGGTAATGGTAAAGCAGTATGAGTTTGTGAGTCCGGCCGGGGTGAGGGTGTTCAGGGGCGAACCGGGGGTCCAGAGTGCCTCTGTAACGTTGCAGATGTTGGTTTTGACGTCGGAGTGAAGCTTTGCCATAGAGGTAAAGTCCATTTCACCAATCAGGAGAGCGGCCGCCCGGTTCATACTTTCGATATCCAGTTCGTATGGGAAAAAATATGAAAAATCTGTCAGAAAAGGCTCTTTAATGGTGTGCACGTAGTAGTTGTAGGTGCGGCTCAGGGCGTCAAATCTGGCATGTGCGTCAGGTGAGACTGCACAAATGTCAGTCACCACAATGGATGCAGGAAGAATGGCATTTATTTTGTAAAGTAACAATTGCTGTTCTTCAATAAGTGTGGTGTTGCCGGAGTCAAAATGTGCAATGTAATTTGTGGCGTGAACTCCCGTGTCTGTCCTGCCTGCCCCGGTTATCTCTATCTTCTCCCGAAGATAAACCGAAAAGGCATTTTCCAGATGCTCCTGAACGGAAGGCCCGTTAATTTGTCTCTGCCAACCACAGAAAGCAGCTCCGTTATATGATAGTGAAATAAAGAAACGCATTATAAAGTAAATGTGCTAAATTTGTGAGTTACACCGAATACAAAAATACAAAATCAAACGATATGGAAACCGTAAATATCAAAGAGCTAAACGAAAGAATTCAAAAAGAGAGCGCCTTTGTTGACATGATTACTATGGAGATGAACAAGGTGATAGTGGGGCAAAAGCATCTGGTAGAGAATCTTATGATTGGTCTTTTGGCCAACGGGCACATACTTTTAGAGGGTGTTCCCGGTCTTGCAAAAACTCTTGCAATAAACACACTGGCCTCCATTGTAGATGCTAAATTCAGCCGTATTCAGTTCACCCCCGACCTTCTGCCTGCCGACCTTATTGGTACTCAAATCTACAGCCAAAAGAACGAGCAGTTTCAGATAAGAAAGGGGCCGATATTTGCCAACTTCATTCTGGCAGACGAGATAAACCGTTCACCTGCAAAGGTACAGTCGGCACTTCTTGAGGCAATGCAGGAGCGTCAGGTTACAATCGGTGATACCAGCTTTAAGCTGCCCGAACCGTTTTTGGTAATGGCAACCCAAAACCCAATCGAGCAGGAGGGTACATATCCGCTGCCCGAGGCTCAGGTTGACCGTTTCATGTTAAAGGTGGTTGTAAGCTACCCCAAGAAAGAGGAGGAGAAGCTAATCATAAGAATGAACAACAGCGGCACATTCCCAAGGGCAAATGCAGTTATCAAGCCCGAAGATATCACAAGGGCAAGAGAGGTTGTGCGCGAAGTCTATATGGACGAAAAGATTGAGAAATACATTGTTGACATAGTTTACGCAACAAGAACACCCGAAGATTACAACCTAGCAAGCCTTAAAGATTTAATCTCATACGGAGCATCACCTCGTGCAAGTATCTCACTTGCAATGGCATCAAAGGCATACGCATTTATAAAACGACGTGGTTATGTAATCCCGGAAGATGTGAGGGCGGTTTGCTACGAGGTTCTTAGGCACCGTATCGGTCTCACCTACGAGGCCGAGGCAGAGAATGTTACAACAGAGAGTATTGTTACAACCATAATGAACGCAATTGAAGTTCCTTAGTCTTTTGAAATCAAATAGATTATGTCCAAAGAGTTACTAAAAAAGGTTCGCAAGATAGAGATAAAGACCAGGGGTCTTTCGCGGCAGATATTTGCCGGGGAGTACCACTCTGCCTTCAAGGGCAGGGGTATGGCCTTTAGTGAGGTGCGCGAATACCAGTACGGCGACGATGTGCGAAACATGGACTGGAATGTAACCGCCCGATTAAATGCCCCATTCATCAAGGTTTTTGAGGAGGAGAGGGAGCTTACGGTGGTTCTTCTGATTGATGTGAGCGGTTCGCGACTTTTTGGCTCTGTAATTAAGACCAAAAAGGAGCTTATGACCGAGATTGCTGCAGTCCTTTCGTTTTCGGCATCGGCCAACAACGATAAAGTGGGAGCACTCTTTTTCGGCTCTAAAGTCGAGAAGTTTATTCCGCCAAAGAAGGGTAGGAGCCATCTGCTGAGGATAATTCGTGAACTTATTGAGTTTGAGCCACAGGAGAGGGGTACAGATATTGCCGAGGCCCTGAGGTTTCTTACAAATGCAATCAAGAAGCGTTGTACCGCATTTTTGCTTTCAGATATGATTGATGTTGGCAAAGATCTTAAACCAAGATACGAAGATGCAATTAAAATTGCCGCGGGCCGTCACGACCTGTGTGTGATTAATGTCTATGACCCTCGCGAGCGGGAGCTGCCCGATGTGGGGCTTATTCGCCTGGCAGATTCCGAGACAGGCCGCGAGCAGTGGGCAGACACTTCAAGCGCAAAGGTGAGGGAGCATTTCAATAACTGGAATAAAACGGTTCTTGACGGCACCATGCAGATGTTAAGAAGGTACAAGGTAGATACGGTATCGATAGGCACTAACCAGGATTATGTAAAGGGTCTGATGACCCTGTTTAAATCGAGGTAGAGAGTATGACAACAGATTTAAAGGATACACTTTTAATAGGAAAACAGGCAACACTGAGATTTAAGGCAACTGTAAATCAGGGTGATAAGTATATTTTCACTACGCCGGAAAATCCTATAATGCAGGGGGTTGAGATGATTGGTACGCCAAGAACCGATACTCTTAACATAAAGGATGGGCTGGTGAATCTGGAGAGCAGAATCATGATCACCTCTTTTGACAGCGGATCGTACGTTTTGCCAAAGTTTCACGCACTGCATATCAAAAGTAACGGCACCACAGACACACTCTGGTATGATGGAGGCAATCTTGAGGTCACCACAATTCAGATAGATACCACCACCTATAAGCCGTTTGATGTAAAGGATCAGATGAACTACCCCTATACCGTAAAGGAGGCGTTGCCCTGGGCAGGAATTCTGATTGCACTTATTGTTATTATATATCTGATATACAGAACAATCAAAAACAAACTTAACAACAGAGACCTCTTTGGAAGGCCTGTTGTGGTTGATCCTCCGCACATTGCAGCCCTCAGGCAGCTTGAGCGAATCAGAAACGAAAAACTTTGGATTACCAATCAGAAGCAGTTTTACACCGAGCTGACCGATGCTCTCAGGGAGTATATCGAAAATCGCTACGGCATTACGGCAATGGAGCAGACATCTGCAGAGATTCTGCACGACCTTTCGGGGGTAAACATGGAGCCTAAGATTTACAAAGAGCTTTCAGAGATGCTAAGCCTCTCTGATCTTGTGAAGTTTGCAAAATACACCGCTCAGGAGCAGGAGTGCGAGAGTTCGGTGCCTGCGGCTGTGAGGTTTGTGAATGCCACCTATCTGCAGGAGGTAGAGCAGGAGGCGGGTAAAGAGGATAAACAAAAAGAGAGGAGGGGTTAGATATGTTTTTTGAATATCCTAAGATACTTTGGCTGGAGCTTCTGCTTATTCCCATAATTGCTCTTTACATATGGAGGGAGATAAGGGGGCAGTCGCCTGCGCTCACTGTCTCTTCAATTATGCCGTGGGGCGGCCCGGGAGGTAAGTTTAAGAGATATTTCAGACACGTTCCTTACATTTTGCGTTTTGTTGCTTTTGCTGCAATGATTGTTGCGCTTGCACGGCCGCGGTCGTCTGATGATTTTGAGAAGGTTAACACCGAGGGTATTGACATTGTATTTGCGCTTGACGTCTCTACCAGTATGCTTGCGAGGGATTTTAACCCGGACAGGATAAGTGCTGCAAAGGATATTGCCATTGAGTTTATTGCTCAGCGGCCGAGTGACAGAATGGGCATTGTTGTGTTTGCGGGAGAGAGTTTTACTCAGTGTCCTTTGACAACCGACAGGGCTACTCTCATTAATATGATGAAGGAGGTTGAGACGGGGCTTATTGAAGATGGTACTGCAATCGGTAACGGACTTGCAACGGCTATTTCGCGTCTGAAGGATTCTCCGGCAAAGAGCAGGGTGATAATTTTGCTTACAGATGGGGTAAATAACCGTGGTGAGATTGCTCCGTTAATGGCTACCGAGATTGCAAAAACTTATGGTGTAAGGGTTTACACTGTCGGAGTTGGTGCAATGGGTGTTGCGCCGTATCCTGTAATGACTCCGTTTGGTGTTCAGATTCAGCAGGTTAAGGTTGAAATTGATGAAGAGCTTTTGAAACAGATTGCCGAGCAGACCGGAGGGCGTTATTTCCGCGCAACCGACAACACAAAGATGCTTGAGATTTACAGTGAGATTAACAGGATGGAGACAACCCGTACAATTGTTGACTCGTTTCCTGTTTATAAGGAGCTGTTTATGAAATATGCCCTTATTGCTTTAATGGCTCTGGGGCTTGAGCTGTTTTTAAGAATATTTGTAATCAGGAGAATTCCATAGAGGGTTAAATATGATACAATTTGCACATATAGAGTATTTAGCATTGGTTTTGATAATTCCTTTCCTCTTTATTTTCCATGCCATAAACAGGAGAATTCGCAGGAAGAGAATCGAGAAATTTGGTGACAAGGCAATTCTTGACACCTTGATGCCTCGTGCTTCACGTTCAAGGGGCTGGATTAAGCTTGTTATTTTGAGCATTGCAATTTTCTTTTTTGCAATTGCCCTTTCGCGCCCGCAGCTTGGAGCAAGAATCAAGGAGATGGAGGGCAAAGGTGTCGAGATTATGATTGCTCTTGATGTTTCAAATTCGATGCTTGCCGAGGATTACTCTCCCAACCGTCTGGAGCGTGCAAAACTGGCAATTTCGCGCCTCACCGACAGACTTAAAGATGACAGGATTGGCCTGATTGTCTTTGCAGGGCAGGCATATGTTCAGTTGCCAATTACCACCGACTATGTCTCTGCCAAAATATTTCTCAACAGCATTAACACCGGCTCGGTTCCGGTTCAGGGAACTTCGCTCTCCGATGCCATCAATTTAGCAATCAAGAGTTTTAGTGCCGAGAGTTCAAATACCAGCAGGGCTCTAATCTTAATTACTGATGGCGAAGATCATGAGGATGACCCTGTTACGGCTGCCAAAACAGCAAAGGGTCTGGGAGTTAACATCTACACAATAGGTATAGGATCTGCAGATGGAAAACCTATTCCTATGCCAAATGGCGAACTGCTAAACGACAATGAGGGAAACATTGTGGTTACCCGTCTTGACGAAAAGACTTTGCTGAGCGTTGCAGAGGCCGGGGGTGGTGCTTATGTGAAGGCGGGCAACAGTGATTTTGGTCTTGAAACGATTGTTAATCAGATTAAAGAGATGGATAAGCAGACTTTCAAGTCTGTGGTTTTTGAAGATTTTGACGAACAGTATATGTATTTTTTGGGAATTGCTCTCTTCTTCTTTTTGCTTGAGTTTTTAATCACAGAGAGGAGAGGCAGAAATTTCTTTAAATAGGAGTATTATGATGAAGTATTGTTTGATATTGCTTTTTACCTTTACAGCTGTTACACTTGCGGCTCAACCTGAAAAGGGAGAGATTCGTTCGGGTAACAGGGCTTATTCGAAGGGCAATTTAGAGAGGGCAGAGATTGATTACCGCAGGGCATTGGAGCAAAACCCGGGTTCGGTTCACGCTATATACAACCTTGGTAATGTGCTTTACAAAAGGCAAAATGCTGCTGAGGCAGAGAAATTGGTCTCGGTTTGGAAAGATTCACTGGCTAGTGACTTTCTTGCTCCAAAGGTGTTTCACAACCTGGGCAACTACACTCTTGACCAGAAAAAATATTCCGAGGCGGTTGAGTATTACAAGAGTTCTCTGAGGCTGAACCCTGACGATGACGAGACGAGGTCTAACCTTGCCTATGCTCAAAAGATGCTTAAAAATGAGCAGGATAAGCAGGATAAGGACAAAAAAGACAACAAGGATAATAAAGATAACAAAGACGATAAGCAGAATCAGGACAACAAAGACCCTGATCAGGATAACAAAGATCAGGACAAAAAAGATCAACCTCAGCCTCCTCCTTCAATAACTCCTCAGGCTGCCCAGCAGATGCTGCAGGCTATCCAGAACAAAGAGAAGGAGACTCAGGAGAAGGTGAATAAAGAGAAGGCGAAGGTTCTGCAAGGAAAACAAAAAGAGAAAAACTGGTAAAATACCGGATATATGAGAAACTTAAAAAGGATACTATTTACTGCTGTTTTAATAGTTTTGGCCGGCTTCAAACTGTCGGCTCAGACTTCGTTAACGGTTGATGTGCCAAGAGTAGTGGAGGCTGACGAAAGGTTTCGTCTGGTGTTCAATGTGAATGCTCAGCCGGAGTCCTTTTCGCCCCCTGCTATTACAGGATTTGACGTGCTTGCCGGCCCAACCTCATCTACAATGAGCAGCACTCAGATTATTAACGGAAAGAGAACAGAGAGCTTTCAGGTAAGTTATACCTATATAGTTCAGGCAAATAACATAGGCAGGTTCACAATTCCTGCTGCAACTGTTGTTGTTGACGGCAAAAGCTACTCTTCTCAACCCGTGACTATTGAGGTTGTTAAAAGTGACCCTAACGTTAAAAAGAGTGAAGAGAGTTCGTCACCTGCCATTAGCAATGACGATGTCTTTCTGAGGGTTTCGCTCTCTAAGAGCAGGGTGGTTAAGGGTGAGCAGTTGGTTGCCACAATAAAGCTATACACAAGAGTTCCAATTGCAGGTTTTGAGGATGTTAAGTTTCCTGCGTTTAACGGCTTTTGGAGTCAGGAGATTGAGACTCCCCAAAATATTGAATTTGTAAGGGAGAGTGTAAATGGTAAAATGTACAATGCTGCGCTTTTGCGCAGATATATGCTTATGCCTCAGCAAAGTGGAACACTTGCTATTGAGAATGCCGAGCTTATTTGCCAGGTTCAGATCAGGTCTGCAGCTGCTGCTACTCCAAGAAGTGTTTTTGATGATTTTTTTGATTCATACCAGACTGTAAGAAAGAGGGTTACGGCCCCCACAGTGAGAGTGGTAGTTGATCCTCTGCCTGCAGGTGCCCCGACTTCGTTCCTGGGTGCAGTTGGTGACTTTAACATGAGTGCAAAGTTGTCTCGTGATAGTGTTAATGCAAACGAGGCATTTTCGCTGATTGTCAACATCACAGGTACAGGCAATATAAATCTGATTGAGGCACCAAAAATTGAGTTCCCCGGCGGGTTTGAGGCCTATGATGTTAAAACTTCGGGCAACAAACAGTTTGAATATCCCGTTATACCTCGTGCGCCTGGAGTTCACACAATTCCAAAAATTGAATTTTCGTTTTACGATGTTGCCAAAAAGCGCTATGTGACTCAATCTTCGGGGGACTTTGTAATAAAAGTCGGGCGTGACGCAGGTGGTGCTGCCTCTTCGGGTGGTATTGTTCAAACGGGGGTAAACAGGCAGGCTGTAAGAAATATTGCTGACGATATTCGCTTTATCTACACAAAAGCGCCAATGCTCAAAAGGGGCAACCTATTCTTCCTTGGATCGGCCACCTACTTTATAATCATACTTCTGATTATAGTCCTCTTCTTTGTTGTTGAGAAGATATTGTCAAAGCGTATTGAGCGTAATCGTGATGTTGCGGGTGTTAAAAACCGCAGGGCCAACAAGGTTGCCAGAGCCAAACTCAAAAATGCGGAGGCTCTTTTGAAACAGGGCTTGTATACAGCATTTTACGATGAACTGCACAGGGCAATTCTTGGCTACACTTCAGATAAACTAAACCTTTCTCTTGCCGACCTCTCCCGTGATAAAATCAGGGCAGAGCTTGAGAAGAAGAAGGTAAAGGAGGTACATATTCTGGAGCTGTTATCAATAATTGAGCAGTGTGAATATGCCCGTTACGCACCGGATCCGGGAGGTTCAGAGATGGAGGCCAACTACACAAGAGCCATAAGACTTATTTCAGATATGGAGGTTTAGTTATGAGCGACGCAATTATGAAAGATATAATTATGAAGAGAGCACACATAATACTTTTATTGGTAATACTCGTTTCAACGCCATTGTTTGCTCGTGCTGATGAATTAAAATCCGATCAAGCAGGCCAATCAGAACAATCTGAGCAATCGGGTCAATCGGGTCAGCAGCAACTACAACTGCAAACACAACCGGCTCAACAGGAGGGTAATACGAATCATCAATCTGATGAGAATAAGCCTTCAACTGCACAGCTGGCCACAACGCCGGCTACTGAACTGTGGGACATGGCAAATGAGAGCTACACCGCTGCAGATTATTCGCTTGCGCTTGAGTACTTTCTTGAGATAGAGAAAAAGGGTTACGCTTCGTGGCCACTATTTTACAACATTGCCAACAGCCACTTTAAGCTGGGCAACAGAGGTAAATCGATTCTCTATTACGAAAGGGCACTCAGGCTTAACCCTTCTGAAAAGGATATACAGAATAATCTAAGGCATACTAAGGAGTTTACAGTTGACAGAATTGAGGAGATTCCCGATTTTATCCTTAAAACTTGGGTGAGGGACATCAACTACAAACTCTCATCTGATACCTGGGTTACTTTTTCGATTGCATTTTTCATTCTGGTTGCGCTTCTGCTGCTCAGTTTCAGGTACGGACCAACACCCGGAATAAGAAAGCTCTCGTTTTTTGTATCTATGCTTTTGTTGCTTGCGGGCATTACTGCAACTCTTATTGCATGGAACCAGCGCAATGCATATCACAAAGAGGATGAGGCGGTTATTATGATGCCTGTGAGTACCGTAAGAAGCTCTCCCGATGTTTCGGGAACCACTCTGTTTATACTTCACGAAGGTACTAAGGCGCAGATTATCGAGAAACTTGGCAAATGGGTTCGTATCGAACTTGCAGACGGCCGTCAGGGCTGGATTGCCTCAGAAGACATTGAGCTGATTTAACGTTGTTAAACCAGCTCAATTCTCTTTCTAGATTTTATATTCAATTCACTTTTGACCCTCTATTCGACTGTTTTATCGAATGTCTTTTCAAATCTCTTATTATATCTCTAATTGATTCTCTAATAGATATTTTTCAATTGATTTTAAATAAATGTCTGTGATTGTTAAATCAATTAATTCAAATTTAGCGTCTTCTGCGTGCAGCGGGTTGCGGTTGTACCGGTTCCGGCTCTTTGTAAAGATCTTCTCTCGATAACAGTTTGTCCTGATTTGCAAGGTTATAAAGCACAATTGCCATTACAACAGATGTATGATCCATGTACTCAGGGATGCTCATATTGTAGGTGTCTCTTTCGGTGTGCCAAATCTCTCCGTAATTGAAGTCGTAGCCTTTAGGGTCGGAGGTTCCGAAGCTTATTGTGGGTACTCCGTTAATTGCAAAGTAGGCGTGGTCTGAACCTCCGGCAGTGATTGGTTTGGGTCTTGCTTCACCCACTCTTTTGTTTAGTGTGAATGGGAATTCGGGGTTGATTCGGTTAAGATCCTGTGTTGCCTTTTTGAAGTCTTCGTACATGGCGGGCGGAACTGTTACGTTGTTGGCAATAGTCGGGCCTCCGTCACGGTTAAAGTAGTTTGATATTTTGTGAAGATTCTCTTTGTTTGTCTCAACCCAGTGTTTTGAACCCCAAAGTCCAAACTCTTCGCCTGCCCATAGGCAGAATGCGATTGACCTTCTTGTTTTTCCGCCTGCCTGCATAATGAGTCTGGCTGCTTCAAGATTTGGGGCAATTCCGGTTCCGCAGTCAACTCCTCCTGTTGCAACATCAAATGCGTCAAGGTGGCCTCCGGACATTACATATTCGTCAGGGAATTCGGTTCCGCGTATAATTCCAATTACGTTGTGGTATTTAACCGGACCCGGTTTAAAGTGATTTCTTATGTCAAACTCCAGCTGGAAATATTGCCTCTCCTTAACTTTTTGCTCGATAATCTTGTACTGGTGTTCGTTCAGTTTGATGTCGGGGCAGGTGGGGAGGTTGTCAAAATCCATGTGTTGCAAGTTTTTACGGTCATACAATACTCTTAAAGGTACTGTAGATGACTGTATTATGCCAAGAATTCCTGCTTCTCTCATCTGTTTGTAAAACAGGGCAGGGGCATCTTTGTATTTTTTGAGCTCCTGTCTTGGTTTGTCAGGGTTTGATCTGTTTATTCGTGTAATTGAGTCGTTATATCTTGCAATTTTGTCATTCTCCTCTATTATTTTAGCTCTCATTGTATCTGCAGACTCCGAATAATCGATAGGCCAGCCTTCGTTTTCTCCGGTTATCAGTACCCAGGCTCCTTTTAGCTTACCCTTCATTCTCTCAAAATCGGCACGTGTCTTCGGTTCCATCATCACATGACCTCTCTGCACACCTTTGGTTCCCGAAGTGTAGGATGGAGTGGCAAAATGAAGCATCATTCCATCTTCACTCAACATTCTTCCAAACCAAGGCCCTCTGTTGAAGCCTACCGGAAGTTCTCCCACCTCAATCACCTGTACCTCCAGACCCCACTTTTCAAACAGCCCTGCTGCCCAGTAGGTGGCATTTTCGTAGGCATCCGACCCCAGAAGCCTTCCGCCGATTCTGTTGGATAGCACATCAAGATGATTCATCGTCCTGTTATCTTTGGTGCCGTACTCAATTATTTTGTCAATAACGTTTTTGTCCTGAGAGATCAGGTAGGTAGGCAATGTCAGCAGTAAAGCCAGTGCCAGAAGTGTGATTTTAATGTTTCTCATTTGTAATTTGGTTTGTTGCAAATTTAACATTATTGCTAAATATTTTTAACCTGTTGCATTTTATTTTAATTTTGGCATCCTATGGAAAAGAAGAAATTTAAGATACCGCACACATTTGTAATAATTTTTGGCCTGATAATAGTGAGCGCGCTTGTCACCTTTATTGTTCCCGGTGGTGAGTACAACAAAGAGACGCTGGAGTTCAGCTACACTCAGAGTCAGCCTCAAAGCTGGCAGATTCTTACTGCTTTTTACAAGGGTTTCACCCGTCAGGCGGGGATTATTGTCTTTATTCTGGTTATTGGTGCTGCTTTTTGGGTTGTAAATTCTTGCAAAGCTATTGATGCGGGCATATACTCTTTTCTATCTTTTACACGTGGTTTGGAGAGGCACAGGTTTCTAAGGTATATTGGTGTAAATAATGTTGTTATTGTGCTCATAATGCTTATGTTCAGCATGTTCGGTGCAATATTCGGAATGAGTGAAGAGACAATTGCCTTTACAATAATTATAATTCCTCTTGCGGTTTCGATGGGTTATGACTCCATTACCGGGCTTGCTATGGTGTATGTTGCTGCCCATGTTGGGTTTGCGGGAGCTATTCTGAATCCGTTCACAATTGGAATTGCACAGGATATTGCAGGTTTGCCAATCTTTTCGGGTATCGAGTACAGATTCTTCTGTTGGGTGGTTCTCAATCTGATTACAATATCTCTGGTTTTGTGGTATGCAAACAGGGTCAAAAAGAGCCCTCAGAAATCTCCGCTTTATAATGAGGATTCGTATTGGCGTGAAAAAATTGAATTGCAAAAGGGAGAAACAATTGATTATCATACTCCTGCAGGTGCATGGGTCAGTTATGTTGTAGCTCTGGTTGTACTGGTGCTCTTTTCGGTATTTCACTGGCACACCTCAATTAAAATAGGAAGCTCGGTATTTGATATTCCGTTCCTGATTCCTGTTGTCACTTTGTTGTTTGCCTTTGCGGGTTACAGAGGTTTGAAAAAGTCGGTTCACTTTTTTGTCCTCTATTTGCTCTTTTTCACAATTATCTTTCTGGTAATAGGGGTTATGGGTTACGGCTGGTATATCGGTGAGATTTCTGCTCTGTTTCTGGCTTTGGGAATATTGAGCGGGGTTGCTGCCGGTTATGGGGCAAATGAGATTGTGGGTAAGCTTACAGAGGGTGCAAAGGATATTTTATCTGCTGCCCTTGTGGTTGGTCTGGCAGCCGGTATTATTGTGATTTTGGAGGATGGTAAGGTTGTTGATACTCTTCTTTACAGAATGTCGTCTGCTATGGCAGACACCGGGAAGAGTGCCTCCCTTGGTGTGATGTACATGATACAGACGCTGATAAACATTGTGATTCCTTCTGCAAGTGCAAAGGCTGCTATCACAATGCCAATTATGGCCCCTTTTTCTGATTTGATTGGGGTTTCAAGGCAGGCAACCGTGCTGGCCTTCCAGTTTGGTGATGGTTTTACCAACATGATTACCCCAACTTCGGGAATTCTGATTGCTGTTCTCACAATCGCACGGGTTCCTTACGGCAAGTGGTTTAAACTTATTTTACCGTTTATAATTCTGCTGATTGTCGTAGGATTCCTGCTGTTGTTGCCAACACTTTTCCTTGAGCTGAACGGGTTTTAAGTTTCTACCCATATTTAAAAACTGAACTTTTCAACAAAAAAAAACCACTCCTGTAAAACTCAGAGTGGTTATAATTTACTCTTTCAAAAATTCGACACTTAAAGCAGGTTTTGAAACGCTACTTTGCAGGTTTTGAAACGCTACTTTGCAGGTTTTAAAGTGCTACTTTGTAGGTTTTGAAAAGCCTACTTCTGAGGCGTTGTCGCAGTGTATGCACCCCAGTCTGCTCTCTCTTCGTCAACCTTTATCTTCATTCCCTCTGTTAATGGGAATGCTGTTTGTGATTTGGCAGGGAGTGGTGGGAATGTGCCAGTTTTTACATATTGCAATACCGCTTTTACCCAGTCGTCATTAAGACCGAAGTCGTGGTATAGATCGTCCGGGCGAAAATGGTCAGGGATTAATCCGTCCACGTAGTGTCCGTATCCAACGCTGTTTACGCTGAAAAAGCATATTGGCAGAAACACATATTGAGGGCTGGTGTAGTTGCCTTCGGGATATGGAAGTACATACATTCCGTTTGGTTTCCCGTAAGTTGTTGAACCTAAATGAATAACTGTCATCAATGGTTTTAGTCCGTTAAGAATAACTTCACTTGCCGATGCTGAGCCTTTGGTTGTTAGTATAAAGAGGCGGTCGATATTGAGTGACCCTCCAATTCTTTTTATCACCGTCTGTGTCTCTGAATCGAAGTCCCATGAACGGTATTTTTCGTTATGCTCTCTTCTTGCAAGTAGTTTATTGTCGGCATTGACCGGAGCGATGTAATTTGCCAAAAGTGATGTTGCTTTGGAGTCACCGCCTCCGTTGTACCTTAGGTCAAGTATAAGTTCTTTAACATTGGCTGACTTGAACATTGCCATTGCCTCATCTATATCATTGAGCATGGTGCCCTTAAATGATAGGTAGTTAAAATAACCTACACTATGTGGCAGACCTTCGAAATCCTGGCCGGTAAATACCAACCTGCTCAGATATGACCTGGTATTGATAATTCTGGCAGTAGCAGTAAAGCTATATGATTGTCCGGTATGGGTTTTAAAAGTGAACTGGTTTGTCTTTTGTGCAAATACTGTGTTAAAAGTGCCGTTGGAAATTAGTGTATTAACGGCAGTTCCATTCAGATGTGTAAGTTCGTATCCTCTTTTCACGTTGTTTTCTGACATTGGGGTGTTGGGATGAACATATCTGACTCTGACACTGTAGTCGTTATAGTGGTCAATCGGCTGACCAAGACTTACACCATATGACTCGGAAATACCGGCTTCGGAGTTTAGGTATTGTTGACCTGTCATCATCCATGACCATCTGTCCTGTGGAACAATAAGGGTGTCAAAGTAGGCCTGAACGGTTTTGATTGGTTTGGCAACTATGTTTTTGGGAACCTCTTTAGACCAGTAATAGATATCAGTCATCAGAGCATAAGTGTATGACTTAATAGGTGCTAACGGATCTGCCAGATCATTTGGATCGTCTTTGGGAATATTGTCTTTTTGACAGGATGTATTTGTGTATAAGACGGTTAAAACTGCAAGCAGTAGTAACGATAATTTAAACTTTGAATTTCTGAACATTTTAAAAATATTTTACACAAACTTAAACATTTTTTCGTAAATTGTGTTTTATAACAAAGCGACATTAATTACGAAACACCTTAAATGATGGCATTATGATTGACCTGACAACTATTGAAAGAAAAAACATTTTTGCGGTAAAGGGAAACCCTGTAACGCTGCTGGGTAATCCTGTAAAAGTTGGTGACATTGCTCCAGAAATAGTAGCATCGGATCTTACGCTTAAAGATGTAAAATTATCTGATTTTCGTGAAAAGATAATTATACTGAGCGTGTTCCCGTCAATTGACACTCCGGTGTGCGCAAACCAGGTAAGAGCTTTTAACAAGAAAGCAACTGAGTTATCTCAAGATGTTGTAATACTTACAATATCAAAAGACCTCCCTTTTGCTTTGGGTCGCTTCTGTGCAGCTGAAGGTATTAACAACATCCACACACTCTCAGATTTCAAATTTTCGAGATTTGGTCTTGAGTACGGTTTTCTTGTAAAGGAGAACCAATTACTTGCCAGGGGTGTGGTTGTAATTGGCAAGTCCGGCATCGTAAAATACGTAGAGATAACCAAAGACATCACAATCGAACCGGACTACGACATGGCAATTGCTGCAGTGAAGGCGCTTCTTTAAAAATGTGTTGAGATTTAAAAGCTCTGTAATTACAGACCAAAGGTGTGGTTTAGGTTAGGTGATCAGATGACAGATGGTAGGTTTGAAACTATTATGGAGCGGGGAGGCAGGCAACTGCCTCCCTTTTTTTGTTTCAACTACTAGCTTCTTTTATGATTTTCGTAAATTACACGCTTCTCTTACGGGTCTTCTTCATAAGCAGGTGAATCGTGACCGCAGTGGCAATGACCACCAGCATGATTCTTACAAAGGCTTTATCGGTTGCAAAGAAAATTGCAAACACCATTGTTGCCCATAAAAGTGTGATTGTTCTGATTTTAAGCCTTAGAGGAATTCCCTCCCTGGAGAGATATGAGCGTATATAGGGGCCCAGATATTTATGTCTGAGCAGCCATTTAAGTCTTGTGTGGGATGACCTCATGTAGAGGTAGGTAGCCAGTAGCAAAAAGGGAGTTGTTGGCAGTAATGGAACGAAGATTCCCACCGTTCCCAGTCCCACAAAAATTGATGCCAATACTACGTATATGTGTTTTTTCAACTCTCTTAGTTATTTTACTCACTCACTTCTCTATTTTTCTCCCTTTTCATCATCGAACATCTGTTTTGCAATTTTGAAATAATCTTGCGAGGTTCCCTTGTTTTTTTAACTTTGCAAAGATACTTACTTAAACACAAACTTTAAACTGAAACTATGGAAAACTTCTCTGCCATCGTAGAGCAGGTGAGTGCGATTTTGTGGGGTTGGCCTATGATCATTCTGCTTCTTGGAACACACCTTTATCTAACTGTAATTCTCAAGTTTCCTCAACGAAAAATTTTCAAAGCTATCAGACTCTCTGTCGTAAAAGACAAGTCGGGAAGTGGTGATGTCAGCCAGTTTGGGGCTTTGGCAACATCGCTGGCTGCGACCATTGGTACCGGTAATATTGTGGGAGTGGCTACAGCCGTGGCTCTTGGAGGGCCGGGAGCGGTTTTCTGGTGCTGGATTACCGGGGTTTTCGGTATTGCTACCAAGTATTCCGAGGGGCTGCTTGCAATAAAGTACAGGGTGAAAACTGCCGATGGTACGATGCTTGGAGGTCCGATGTATGCTCTTGAAAAAGGTTTGAAAATGAAATGGTTGGCCATTTTATTCTGTATTTTTACGGCGGTTGCGGCTTTTGGAATCGGTAATACTGTTCAGGCAAATTCCATAGCTCTTCTTATCAACGAAACATATTCAATTTCACCTTATATTACTGGTTTGGTGCTAAGTTTTGCTACTGCTCTCGTGATTCTTTTCGGGGTAAAAGGTATTGCCAAAGTTTGTGGTACATTGGTGCCTTTTATGGCCTTCTTTTATATACTGGGTTGTCTTGTAATACTTTATGTAAATTCGGAATACCTTCTTAGAGCACTTGATTTGATTGTTGATTCGGCATTTTCTGCTAAAGCGGCAGGTGGAGGTTTTGTTGGAACAACCATTATGATGGCTGCCCGTTTTGGTATTGCAAGAGGGCTGTTTTCAAATGAGTCGGGTCTGGGGTCTGCTCCAATTGTGGCTGCTGCAGCTCAAACGCGTAATGCTGTAAGGCAGGCACTGGTTTCATCAACAGGTACTTTCTGGGATACAGTTGTGGTTTGTGCGCTCACAGGTCTCGTGCTTGTAAGTTCAGTAATTGCTCACCCCGACATTGATCACACTCAGGGTGCTGCCCTTACTAAAGCTGCTTTTTCAAAAATACCATATATAGGTTCAATAATTTTAACGGTCGGCATCGTTACCTTCGCCTTCTCCACCATTCTCGGATGGTCATATTACGGTGAAAAGGCGGTGGAGTACCTTGGTGGCAAAAAACTCATAATCTATTACCGCTTGTTCTGGATAGGCGCCGTGTTTGTAGGCTCGGTTCTCAACCTTGCTCTCGTTTGGGGCATCGCCGACAGCATGAATGCACTCATGGCCATTCCTAACCTCATAGCGCTACTGCTGCTCTCCCGGGTGCTCATTAAAGAGACCAACAAATACCTCTGGTCAGGCAATATTGACGACGAAGATCCGGAGTGTGCGTAGTGTGTACGTGTGTGCAGCAGCTGCCACACGCAAAAATCTCCGCGCCAGTTTGTGGCAAATGCTTGTATGTGAGCGCATTAAAAATGAGCCAACTTCCATTAAAAAAGCTGGCTCGTTTTTATTGTATTGTTATTCAGTGATATACCACAAAGTGGCGCGGAGAAACGTGGTGCCTACGGCGTGTTTATGAGCCTATGGCGTGAGTGCAAAAACAATCCCTGGGAATTTTTTCCTTTTCGTTGGTAATCAATGCTTTAATTGCTATATGATATTTTGGTTAATTACCTGTAAATGAAGCAAAAGGAAAGAATTCCCAGGGATGAAAGTTCGTTTCGCGATATGTGAGCGCATTAAAAACGAGCCAACTTTCATCTTAAAAGTTGGCTCGTTTTTATTATATTGTTATTCAGTGATATACCACAAACTGGCGCGGAGATTTACTGCAGTGTTGAGTATTTTTTACCGTAATCTAGCATCTGCTGCAGGAAGTCGGCCGGGTATTCAACTTTGTAGTCAATTACTTTGCCGTCTTTTTCAACAGGAGTGATCTCAGGGTTGATGAACCCGCCGTAAGGCTTGAGGTCAAGGGCTGCGTATCTCTCTTTAAGCTCTTTGTGCAATTCAGGATCGATATTCACAGCGTGGGTAGTAATTAGCTTTTTGCCGGCTTCGTAGTCGCCTTCAGATTTGATGCGCTGAAGCTCTTTGAGAAGTGTTGCAAATAAATTGCGCAGCTTACCAAAATCGTTAACAACAAAGTAGGTTTTACCGTCGCGAACTCTCTTTTCGATTACGTTGTCTGCTTTACCGTTTTCGAAGCACCAATCGGCAATAAGTTTGCGTCCCTGCATGTGAGCCTGGGTTACTGTCTTGCCAAGGTCTACTCTTACGAACTGTGTGAAGAGCCCGTTGCGGATGTATGAAATGTATGATGCTTTGTATGCCTCTTCATTCGGAAGAACTCCAAGATCTACAAGTTTAGGGTCTGCCAGGTAGTAGAGGGCAAAGATGTCGGCACGTGCCTCTTCAAGTGGTGCGCTAAACTCTTTGAGTGCGTTCGAAGATGTTCCCGGGCGAAGCTGTCCTGAACCGTGTCCCAGACATTCGTGAAGGTCGGTGTGGAGGTTTCCGGTTTGCGCGCCGTACTCTTTTAGTAGTCTTATCTCGTTTTCGTCCCATGAAAACTCTGTTGTCATACTCTTAGGTGCCTCTTCGGCTGCCATGTTGTATGCCTCGCTGATGTTGGCAATTGTAACAGATTTTGAGCCGTGCTCTTTGCGGATCCAGTCTGCGTTTGGCAGGTTGATTCCAAGAGGTGAGGTAGGGTGGCAGTCACCGCCCAGCTGGGCAACAGTAATAACTTTTGCAGATACTCCTTTAACCTCCTCTTTCTTGTACTGAGGGTCAACCGGTGAGTTATCCTCAAACCACTGTGCATTGTCGCTGATGATTTCGGTTCTCTTTGATGCCTCAAGATCTTTGAAGTTTACAACAGCCTCCCAGGTGGCTTTCATTCCCAATGGGTCGTTGTATGTTTCAATGAATCCGTTAATAAAGTCAACCTGGCTCTGTGTATCCTCAACCCATGCTACGTTGTATAGGTCCCAGGTGCGGAGGTCTCCTGTTTTGTAATACTCTATAAGAAGAGCAATGTAGTTTCTCTGTGTGTCGTTTTCGGCAACAGCTGCAGCTTTCTCAAGATGGTAGATAATCTTTTCAATAGCAGGTCCGTACAGGCCTCCAACTTTATATACCTCTTCGAAAACCTTACCATCTTTTTTAACCAGCCTTGAGTTGAGGCCGTATGAGATTGGACGAGGGTCTTTGGGATCCTCCATCTTAACATAAAATGCTTCAGCCTCTTTTCTGCTTACTCCGTCGTAGAAGTTAACTGAACTTCCCAACAGTAGATCGCCTTGTCCGGAGATATTCTTCCTCTGAGGGTATAGTGCCGGATCGTATAGCATAGGTATAATCTGGTCAATCATCTCCTCCTGTCCGCTAGCTGTCATGAGTCCTTTAAAGTACTCCTGGCTGCAGCCGGGTATGAATTTATCCTCGGCATAGTGGTGGTGGATTCCGTTGCTGAAGAAGACTCTTTTTGCGTAAACAAGAAATTCTGAATAGTCTGCGCTCTCTTTCTCGCCTGCATAGTTTTCGAAAATTGTTTCCAACACTTTACGAATCTTTATGCCGTGCTTAAAGTTTTGATCCCAGAAAATATCTCTTCCCGATTTGGCAGCTTCACTTAGGTGGTAGATGTACTCTTTTTGGTTGAAAGTGAGTGAGTCCCATCCCGGAATGCGGTATCTGATTACCCTCAGATCGGCAAATTCGTCGGCCAGGTATCTGAATCTCTCCTCCTGCACCCCTTTGTTGCCCGTTTGACATGAGCTCGCAAAGAGCCCTATAGCCGAAGCAAATAGCATAATTTTTAAGTACTTCATTGTTAATAATATTTTACAATTTTGTTTGAGACAAAGATATGATTTTTTGACTACTTTTGCCTGCGATACTTTAAAAGGTTTATGAACAGAGGGTTGATTAGCATTCTATTGCTGGTTGTGTCAAACCATTTTATTGCCTTTGTCTTTCTGGTTCTGGCGGTCTTCTTTATATTTAAAGACTGAGCACTGCAAAAGGCATTTCACCTTTTACACCTAAATGTGATTTTCCGGTATTGACTGCTTATTTTTTACTTAACTCTAGGACCTGAATGGTGTTTGAGCCGTCTGTTGATTTCCATTTTTGGCTCTTCTTCTTAGATTCAATAATTATCCATGTCTTTGAAAAGTCGGATCCTTCGCTCTCAATTGTCACGTATTTGTCTTGTTCCCAGCTCCATTTAAAAGGGAAACTATCGTCACGGGTTATCCCCAGAATGGTGTATTTGAGATTTTTTTCTCCGGTGCCGTTGCTGTTAAAGACAAATGTGCCGATGTTAAATACAGATACGCCCTGTTCGTTGGGGTTAATTGTCTCGTAGCGATCTACATTCCACGTGCCTGCAAGGCGATGAGAGCACGAGGCCATAAAAATGGTTACGAGAACTAAAAGTGTGAATGATAATATTTTGCTTTTCATAACGTTATTATTAATAATCATTTAAGATAAACAAAAAAAACGGCATTTGGTTAATTCAAGAACAATTTACCTTATTCGTTCAGGCAGAAGAATTGAAAGAATTAGTACGCCGCAAGCAAATGTTGCCGTTGTGGGTTGCATCCAAGATACATATCCGATTATGACCAATTGAGCTATCAACCAGATAAATACAACTCCTACGCTTGCCAACGAAACTGTCCGTGCATATTTGCTGTAGGCGAAATTCATAATCGAAGCTGTTAGAAATGAGCCTCCGACTACAACAAAGAGTATCAGACTTGGAATAAAGTAGGAGCTAAAGGGGCTATCTTCAAGCCACTCAACAGGTACTCCCTCTGCTCCGCTCATCCCGTACCATCCTCCTCCAAATGCATTCAATGCTCCAAAGGCTAACAGAACTCCAAGAATTTTGTGTAGTGCCTTAGTCTTTTTAGGTGTGTTTTGCATACTATTTTAGTTTTGTATTTTACTCAAGTGTAATATTTGTTAATTGAAAATTGTAAAAGAGCTGCTCTACGCCTCTCTTCTGACCTCAAATGTTGTTTCAATATCTACATTGCCTTTCACCATTGCGAAAACAGGGCAGTATGTCTCCTCTGAGAGCTGGATTATCTTTTTCATATCCAGATCAGTTACATCGGGAGACAGGATAATGATCTTGAGATTAATCTTACTGAAACCTGTCGGATGCATCTCTTTTCGAATTCCGTGAGAGTCAATTTTAAAGTCAGTGATTGTCTTTCCCATTTTTCGCAAAAAGGTGAGCAGGGCAGTACCAAGACAAGAAGACAAACTTAGTAGGAGAAGTTCAAGAGAGGTGTAGCCTAGATTATCTCCAAGTGGCGGTGTATAGTCAATTGATACAGGCTCGCAGCCTTCGACTATGCCATGGAAATTCAGCCTGTCGTTCACAAGCTTAATTGAAGCAAAAAGCTCTTTGGATTTGTCTGACATATTTTTTATAGTGTTAATTGTTGTCCTATTCAATTCATGTTGATTTAATAAGCATATTACCATTTAACCATTTCACTATTTCACCATTTCACCATTTCACCATATGTTTAATCATACATACAGCCCGGCAAAATGCTATTGCCCGGATAAATTGAGTTCAATTCTGATTATAATGTTTTGCTTACTTTCTGACTTCAAAAAGTCTTTCAAGACCGGAATAGGGTAACAGGGTGCTTACTTTAAATATTGACAAACCATGCTTTACAATCGGGAGCCTTCCGAGGATATCCTTTGCCTCTTGCTTGTCTTTACACTCAAGAATCATAACGGCATTGTGCAAGTCATCAAAGTAAATTTCCCTGATAATGTTTTTTTGAATAAGTTCATAAACAGCCTCTGCCTCTGCCTTAAGAGTTGCTGTAGCCTCTTTCCAGTTGGTTCCTTCTATCTCTTTTTCGATTGCTAATATCTTCATATAGAATAGTGTAAAGTGGTTATTTGGGCAGTTGTACTCCTGAAAAACAGCTGTAAATCTACAAATTTTTTAAAATTGACGCATATTTGTATAAAAATTATTAAAAATCATTTCAAATGAAAGATTTCGCGGCAATAGATTTTGAAACAGCCAATGAGAATCTCTCCAGTGTGTGTAGTGTGGGAGTTGTGATTGTGAGAGATGGAGTGATAGTTGACAGGTATTACAGCCTTATTCAACCCGAGCCCAATTATTACAATTATGGGAATAGTCGTGTTCACGGCCTTACGAGAGAAGATACCGAGATGGCGAGGGTTTTTTCAGTGGTATGGAGAGAGATTGAGCCGTTGATCGAGGGGTTGCCGCTTGTGGCGCATAATAAGAATTTTGATGAGTCTTGCCTGAGGGCTGCTTTTAGAACTTACTGCCTGGATTACCCTGACTATGAATTTCATTGTACACTTACTGCATCAAGAAGGCAGTTGGGCAAGTCTCTGATTAATCATCAGTTGCACACTGTTTCGGCCCATTGCGGATACTTTTTGGAAAATCACCATAATGCTCTTGCTGATGCAGAAGCCTGTGCCGTGATTGCATTAAAACTGTTGTAAGGCAATTTGGTTTTTGGTAAACATCTTCCAGCTTTCAGATTAACCGCAACAACCCTTTGATTTATCCTGAATTGGGGGGCACTTTACAGTTCCATAAGAGCAAAATACACAGCAGTCACCACTCTTTGGTTTTAATAAATGTTTGCAATTTGTACACTCATAAAAGAACTGGCAGGCATTTAGCGGCATCTCTTCTTGCTTGCTAAAGCCGCAAAAAGGACATGTTATTATTGAAATTGTCTGAATCATTATTGATGCTCTACTAATCAGTATTTGATTTACTTGTGCCCTCTTCACTTGTGTCCTCTTTATTAATATTTTTCTCGTACTGTTCAACTACAAGAATTGCCTTCTCTTCATCTTCTTCTGAGACAAAAACCTTAACTGCACCTGCTCCTCCTGGCTCTGCCCACCAAGGGGCAATTGTACCTAATAGTTCATCTTTGAGATAAGACTCAATTCCTGCGTTTTCGAGCAGACTCCTAACCATTTCGCATTGCAGGTATGTTCCGCTGAACACCTTTACCGGTCCTGTTTTCATTTCATTACACTTTTTTTGTACTCAATTATCTTGGTAAGATCATTAAGCTGCTCATCCTTAGAAATATTTATGATTAATGGAGCCAACTTGCCCACCATTTTTACATCTTTAATGCTCTCTTTTATCTCTTTTGCAATTTCTAGTTGATCTATTCCTTTAATGGTTGCTTCTGTGAAATAAAAGCCGACTTTAAGGTAGTCATTCCAAAGCGATAACCAAAATACCGTTTTTTTCTTGAAGGTTACTTTGCATAGCCAGCTTTTACCGTCTTTGTAGTAGTTCCACTCTGCATTAAGGCAGTGCATGTCGTTGTTAATAAGCGATATGAAATTCTGATAAAGCGGAAATAACCCGGGAATTATTCTTGACAGATTTTCATCGTTTGGAACAATCTCTTGCTCCCTGAGTAACTGGACTTCCATTACAATTATATTTAGAAATTATTTCTTTGACAAATATCTGTAAATCAAATAAATCAACCAAATTGCATGAATTGATGTTCCAAGCAAGAAAGCCGAAATTGAGTGAGGGCTTTCAATTATGCGGGTAATCCAGTAAGTTGGAAATATGAGTGACAAAATTGAGAACCAATTGAGGGCAAAGAGGTCGCTGAATGCGAAAATTCCAAGCATATTCAAACCTTTGGCAAATGTGAGCCCCTTGACTTTATCGTCAGCTCCTGAGAAAATAAGCAGGCCGATTATAATTGAATATACCCCAGACAGAATTGAAAGTAATAGTATTGTGTAAAAGGGGACATCAATTACATTCAGAACATATATTGCAATTATTGAGTAAATAAAGCAAAGAATTGATGAAAATGATAGTCTGTTTACCAGATATCCGCTTCTGCCAAGGGGAGTAACAGCCATAAGTTCGGCAATGTTTCCGTCTTTGTCGTCAAGCATCATGAATCCGATAACAATACCCAGCATGCCGGAGATCAAAATTAGAATACCGGCCATTAGATATTGGTAGTAGAGACTTAAGTCGAAATTAAATTTTGTGGCAATAAAGGGGAAAAGAAATACTATAAGAAGCTTAAA
>Ga0351925_1029_pt1 | contig 27912 bp, 24 predicted proteins | sample BONcelHT113001D9_FD_206870 | JGI IMG/M metagenome (GOLD analysis project Ga0351925, IMG submission 206870) | Enriched cells from coal bed in the Powder River Basin, Montana, United States - BONCAT cells T11 rep2 HSBNCT.T11.300.1.D9 ... | reverse complement strand
TGCAACTATCCGATCTGACACTGTGAATGCATATAACGCAGTTTATCATTATCCTGAAAGTGTTATGCCAGGTAAACCTGGTGAATGTGGTATTTTAGGACATAGAACTACATATTCAGGATTATTTACCAATATAGCTTCCCTGGAACCTGGAGACCAGGCTATTATCAAAGATTATGCTCAGAAGAAGAAATTTGTTTACGAGGTCACCTCCAATGGAGATGATATTCGTTGGGACTATAAAACCAAACCAATTAGATTTTCACAGGAAGGTCAGGCACGTTTACTAATCGTTACCTGTTATCCGCCAGGTAAGAAGCAGGCTGCCTGGATCACCCATTTTAAAATGGTTTCAAGTAGTGACTTATGATTTAAATACTCTTTTTTATATTTAAAGATTTTATTGAATTTCATTAACTATATTCCCTAGTAATAGGGAATTTTAAGTGAATATAGCTTCAAAAATGATTTAGGTTATGATTAAAGCCCATATAAATAAAATAAATCCAAATAATCCTTTGGATTTCTATCTTGTAATAGAATAAACCCCGAACTGTTCGATTACACAATACTTATTAGTTATAAATATTCATATTATTAACAAATATTATTGACCATTAACGTGTAGTTATAACACTTATTAATGAGAATTGGCCATTATTATATACAATAATAATCATCAAAAAAAATAGGATATACTAGATAAATGAGACATAATGGTTCAAAAAGAGGAAAGAGGAGTTAAAATGGTTGAAATCCTAATAGATGAAGATGCATGCGTGGGATGCGGATCCTGTGTGGATGACTGCCCCAATGACGTGTATAAAATGAATGAGGAAAGATGGAAAACAGAAGTGGTTAATGTTGATGATTGTATGGCATGCCTCTCCTGTCATGAAATCTGCCCCGCACAAGCCATGACTCACAAAGATATCCACGTGGCTAAAAGACTGTACATTGACCGCAGAGTCAACCACGTACTGGAACGAATTATCTGAGGCGTTAATATGGCAATACAAGAAGTTAGAGGAACATTTAAACCTGAATTAATTCCAAAGGAAACTGGTGGAGACATTGATGACTATGAAGATGCACTGCATGTGCTGATGAAATTCATGGGATCCATGTCCAGTGCCTTGGAACAGGTTTCAGGAAGAGGTGCCAACGCCATTGTTTACCAAGCAGGTAAAAGAATGGGTCACGATGCTGCGAAAATGATGGAAAAAACCGACAACTTGGAACAGGCCATGGATGAAATGGGTGAAGTTCTGGGACATGAATTTTATTATCGGATGTGGAAACCAGCCGGACAGGAAAATTACACCATCGAAAAAGGAGATGAAACTGTTGTAAAACTTCTCTTCCGGGACTGCGTTGTCAGACAAACCCTCCGAAGAACCGGTTTACCTCAAAAAGGACCATTATGTTACCTTTTATATGGTTATATGGTTGGAGCAGTGGAAGAAGTAATGGATATCAAAGGAAAAGTAGACATAGACCACGTAGGTCCCAACGCATGCCTTAAAACACTCACCATTAAATGGGGTGGTAAATAATGGTTAAAATAGCCTTAGAAGCCCTGGCCAGCTGTTCAGGATGTGAAGTTTCCATACTTGATCTTCACGAAGATCTGGTGAAATTACTGGATCAGGCCGAAATAGTTTACGCACCAATATTAATGGATGTAAAAGAAGTGCCAGAAAATATTGACATCGCCATTGTTTCTGGTTCTGTCCGTAACGCTGAAAACAAGGAAAGACTGGAAGAACTCCGGGAAAAATCCAAATATCTCATTGCTTATGGGACCTGTGCATGCTATGGTGGTATAACTGGCATGGCTGATCTTTACACATCTGAAGAAGTAACATCACGAACCTACTCTGATAACCCCAGTACAATATCCGCACCCCTTCCCAATGAAGTGGTTCCAGAACTCTTAAGCATCGTCCACCCCGCAGCAGACTTTACCATAATAGATGGATTCATACCTGGCTGCCCACCTAAGGAACAACTCACCCACGACATTCTCATTCCACTCATAAATAACGAAGCACCTGATGTTCCGAAAAAAAGTGTCTGTGCCGATTGCCAGCGTGAAATGGAACATGTGGAATTTGATACGATACAACGTAGAATTGAAGGTAACCCCGAACCCGGAAAATGTTTCCTGAGTCAGGGATACGTATGTCTTGGTTCAGTAACTTTAGGCCGTTGCGGTGGTCTCTGTACCGAAGCAGGAGTCCCCTGTCATGGATGTGGAGGTCCGTCCCTGGATGTTTTAAGAGAACCAAGCCACGATATCTATAACGGAGTCATCAAAAGAATCGCTCACATTTCCAAGATGCCCGAAAAAGATGTGGAAAACCAGCTTTATGATATTGGACATGTTATCTACGGATTCGTAATTGGAAGCAAAACCATGGAGGATAAACAGGTTTCACTCATCCCTCAACTGGTTAAAAAGTGAAGTCAAAATGGTGATATTATGAAAAATATCGAAATAAGCCCTGTAAGTCGGATTGAGGGTCACGCCAAGATCACAGTGCAGGTTGACGATGCAGGTAACGTGGCCGATGCCCACTTCCACGTTATGGAAATCAGAGGATTTGAAAAATTCCTGGAAGGTGCAGCAGTAGAAGAAGCACCACGAATAACGCCACGAATATGTGGTATATGCCAGACAGCACACCACCTGGCAGCAGCCAAAGCCACCGACATGGTATTTGGACTGGAACCCCCAGAAACAGCTAAGAAACTAAGGGAACTCATGCTATTGGGACAATACATACACTCCCACTCACTCCACTTCTACTTCCTAGGTGCCCCAGACCTGGTTATGGGTCCTGAATCAGACCCCGCCATGAGAAACGTGATAGGGATCCTGAAAAGTAATCCGGACCTAGCTATGATGGCCATTAAAACTCGTAAAATAGGACAAGCAATCACTGGAGTTGTGGGCGGTAAGCCCATAAGTCCAGTAACTGCCATACCCGGCGGACAATCCAGAGGCATAACCAGCGAACAGCAAGCCAAGTTATTGGCAGAATCCAAAGATGCAATAAACCTAATAGAACAGGGTGTTGAAGTAGCCAAACCATTATTTGCCCAATACAGTGAGGCTATTGAAGCATTAGGTCCTGTTGAAAGTCATTTTGGTGCGCTAACCAACGGTGGTTCCATTGAGTTCTACGATGGGCCGGCTAAAATCATTGACAAATCTGGTAACCCAGTCTATGAATTTGCTGCCACTGATTACCTGGACTATATTGAGGAAAAAGTTCAACCATGGTCCTACCTGAAATTCCCCTACCTGAAACAGATCGGATTCCCTGAAGGTAATTATCGTGTTGGTCCACTAGCACGACTCAACGTGGCCGAAAGCATACCTACTGAAAAGGCATCCGCCCTTTACGGCGAATACAAAGATCAATACGGTATTGCCCAGAACGCTCTTCTATACCATTACGCCCGTTTAATCGAGTTGATGTATGCTGCTGAAAGAGCAGTACAGCTCCTGGAAGATGACAGCATAACCGGTACTGACCTGCGCCAGCAGCTTTCCGAACCATTAATGACCAAGGAAGAAGCCATAGAATCCGGTGAAACCAAAAGGGGTGTGGGAATGATCGAAGCAACCAGAGGAATCCTCATCCACGACTATGAAACCGATGCAGGAGGATTCATTAACCGAGCTAACTTGATCGTTTCCACTGGTCAGAACAACTTATCCATGGATATTGGAGTTAGGGAAACTGCTAAACAGATGATCCACGGCGAAGATGTTTCAGAGGGACTTAAGAACAAGTTGGAAATGATTGTGCGGGCTTATGACCCATGTCTTTCCTGTGCAACCCACGCCATTGATGGAAGCTCACCACTACAAGTGGACATCTACGATAGCGAAGGTCAACTGTTGAAAAAGCACTTACTCTGAGGTTCTTTTTAAAACCTCAAATTTTTTATTTTTTTAAAATAAGTATCAATAATAATTTGAATTTTATTAATAGTTGAATTTAATCTTAATCAAATTTTAAAGAGAATTACTGGCAGATTATATCCATTAGGCTATTAAATATTGGATTTTAGATAATATTAATTTTCTTACTATTTAATTTGAAAAACTAACTTTAATCAAAATTAATGAATAAAAATAATGAATAATTAATCGGCACTAACAGTCAAAATTATAAGGTTATTTTGGATTCTGATCTTACTATTTTAGATTCTAATCTTACTATTTCGGATCTTACTGATCTGAATCATTTTATTAATTGCCATGGTTATTTTTCATGTCCTGTGAAAAAACGATAAGCATAATAAAAAGTTACATTAAGAATATGGATAGGATTAAGTTTTCTTTACTAAATCTTGTGATCCAATGACTGACACCCATTTAAAGATGCAACTGGAAAAGGCCACTGTAGACCTGGATAAAACCACTGATGTGGAGGGTATCCTTATTGTGGCCAGTGATGGGCAGATATTACACCACAACTTACGGGTTGATGTGGATATAAATCTTTTCGGCCCCATGTCCCAAGTTATTTCCAGCTCCTCCCTGAGGCTTTTAAACTCATCTGGCCAGGGCGAAATGGAGAGAGTACTGGTGGAGTCATATGGAGGTAAAGCACTCTTTTTAGGTCTGGAAAATGTTCATTTAATCATTTTAATGCAGAATACAGCAAATGTAGGGATGGTAATGGTGAATGCCAAAAGGGCATCCCAAACAATACATAAATTGACCGAGAACCTTGAATTAGAAGTTCCTGAAGAAATTCCAATTCCTGAAAAAGTACCAGTCGAAGAAGTACCAGTCGAAGAACCAGTACCCCCATTAGCAACAGATGAACCAGTACCGGAAATAGTTACCGCACCCGAACCCCCAATCGAAACCGTTGCTGCAGATGAAAAGCCAGTAGAGATAACCAGAGAAGAATCTCCAGAAATAGAAGTGGAAACAGTTACTGGAAAGATTGAAGATCAGACCTCTGTAACCCCTGAAAAACCAGTGCCTCCTGTTGAAGACATTGAAGTTCCAGATAAAGTCGTTGCCGAATCAAGTGTGTTAACTGAGAAAACTGTGGAAGAAACCAGCCCTGAATCAGTTGATGAATCAATTTTAGAAAGAACTGAAAAAATAACTGCAGAACCTATTGGGGATATAACTGAATCCATTACCGAACCTCCAGTTGAGGGTTCATTACCAATGGATACAGAGACAGAAGTTGAAACTGAGATGGAAACTTCTGAAACTGAAGTTGAAGAATTAATTGAGGAAACAAAACCCAGCATACCCACAGTTAAACCACCTATTTCATTCCCATCATTACCAGAACATGTTGAAATACCTGAAGACCCTGAAAAACGTTCACAACTCATATTAGACATTTATGAATCAATATTTCTGGCCATGTCCATGGGTGCGGCCAAGATCATGGGTGTTGCCCCAGCCAGAGGACTTACCAAACAATTCTTACCCTTTGAAAAGTGCAAAAGACTCCTGGAGAACGTTGATTTAAAGAGCAATGCCACCATTGATTTTGCCCAGATCAAGAAAAATGCAGAAGAAATTCCAATCCCTGAACGAGAAGAAATCTTCATCCAGGATTTCAACCGTATGATCGAAGTCATAACTGAAAATTATGGTAGAGTAATGGGTTACGAGGCATTCCGAGGTATGGTAAGACCCGAATTCCAAGAAATTAAAAAATCCTATGGCAAAGCAATGGATGAACTGAACATCAAAAAAAGCATGCACCCTGAAATTGCCCATTTATTCACCTAATATTAATTCACCTAATATTGGAATTTTTATTCACCTCATTTGGAATTTTTAGAAATGGAATCTCCCTATTTAAAGGACCAATATAATGGTAATCAACATTTTAAATTTGAATAATCCTTTTCCATGAAATGATCTATCAAAACTAAATATAACAATTGATAAAGATTTTTATAAACTTTTTTTTAATAATGAGGTGAATTTTACCCATTAAATGGATTAATGAGACTGATAATGTTCAAATTTTAAAACTTTTTAAAATACCAGTTACATACCAATAGTCATATTACATTCACAAAAATATTAGAAGTAAAAAAAAACGGTGATAATCATGAACGGACCATGGGTGGAGAAATACCGACCACAAGACCTGGATGAGGTTGTGGGTCAAGATCACATTATACAAAGACTTAAACAGTATGTAAACGAGGAGAGCATGCCTAACCTTATGTTTACTGGGCCCGCAGGAGTGGGAAAAACCACCACGTCCATTGCACTGGCCAAAGCAATGCTGGGCGAATACTGGAAACAGAACTTTCTGGAGTTGAATGCCTCTGATGCCAGGGGTATTGAGACTGTGCGTAAAGATATTAAAAGTTTCTGCCGACTAAAGGCAGTTGGTGCCCCATTCCGAATTATATTCCTGGATGAAGTGGATAACATGACCAAGGATGCTCAACACGCTCTCCGTCGGGAGATGGAGATGTACACCAAAACATCCTCATTCATACTATCCTGTAACTACTCATCCAAGATCATAGACCCCATACAGTCCAGATGTGCCATATTCAGATTTGCACCAATAAAAGGTCACCAGGTTATCCAGAGATTAGAGGTAGTTGCCAAGGCTGAAAACGTTAAATACGCCCCTGGAACACTGGAAAGCATTGTTTATTTTGCAGAGGGGGATATGCGTCGGGCAGTTAATATACTGCAGTCTACTTCATCCATGGGTGAAGAAATAACTGAAGAAACTGTTCACGATGTGGTTTCCAAGGCAAAGCCTAAAGATGTTCGCCGGATTGTTAACCTGGCTCTTGATGGAGATTTCATGGGCGCACGTGAACTTTTAAGGGAGGTTATGGTAGTTCAGGGTACTAGTGGAGAGGACATGGTAACCCAGGTTTATCAGGAAGTCTCCAGAATGGCTATGGACGATCTTATCAGTAGTGAAGATTACATCAACCTGGTAGAACACATTGGGGAATACGATTTCCGAATAAGGGAAGGTGCTAATCCCCGAATACAATTAGAAGCTCTTTTAACCAAATTTTTACCAAAGGAAAAGGCAGATTAGATGTTGTGGACTGAAAAATATAAGCCCCGGAAAATGGATGAAGTTCTGGGAAATAAGAAAGCCGTGGAAGAGGTTGATGAGTGGGTGGAGAACTGGGAGCATGGCCACCCCCAGAAATGTCTTTTACTCATAGGCCCTCCTGGCACCGGGAAAACCACCCTGGCTCATTTAATAGCTGTATACTTTTCGGACCATATTGAACTCAATGCCAGTGACAAGAGATCCTACGATATTATAATGAACACCATCGGTGAGGCATCAGCTTCTGTTTCCCTCTTTGGCCAGGGCGGTCTTAAACTGATAATCCTTGATGAAGTGGATGGGCTCCATGGTAATGAAGATCGTGGGGGTATAAGGGCCATAAACAAGATTATCAAAGAAGGTCATCATCCCATGATCATGATGGCCAATGACCCCTACAGTAAACGTATACAGAGTCTGAAATCCAAATGTCAGGTTATAATCATTCGCAAAGTGCATACCAACTCCATTGTAGCGCTCTTAAAACGAATCTGTGTTAAGGAAGGGATTGACTTTGATGAACACGTTCTAAGGACACTGGCCAAAAGATCCCGTGGAGATCTCCGGTCGGCAATTAACGATTTGCAAGTGATTGGTCAGGGTAAAGACTCCATAACCTCCGATGATCTGAAAGTCATCTCCGAAAAGGATGATATCAATAACATCTTTGATTCAGTGCGCACAGTCCTGAAAAGCAAAAATCCCAAGAGGATAAAAAATGCTCTGCGCCTGGAAGCGGATCCTGGCTTCATACTGGAACAGATTACCGAGAATATTCCTCGGGAGTATGAGAAACCAGAGGAGATTGAAAAAGCTTATAATGCAGTAGCCGAAGCCGACGTTTACCTTGGTCGGGCCTTCCATACCCGGCATTATGGTTACTGGAAGTATACCTACGATCTTATGGGAGTGGGAGTGGCTTTGGCCAAGGATGAAACCTACAAAAAATTCAGCAGATATGCCAGTTCCACATTTTTCAGTAAACTGTCTAAAAACCGAGCTAAACGTGATCTCAGAGACAGAGTAGCAACCAAAATAGGAGCAAAGCTGCATACATCCCGAAAAGTGGCCATAGAAAACTTCCCTTATTTTGAGATAATGTTTGAAGGGGATGACCTGGCCCGGGATCTGGCCGACTACTTCGACTTGGATGATTCAGAGGTAAAACAGTTCAGAACTAGGAAAATAAAAAGAAAAAAGGTTAGTAAGACCTCTAAATCAGGCAGTAAACGTACAACTAAAAGTACCGGTAAAGCCAAATCCACGCCCGAAAAATCTTCCAAAAAGACAACCAAAGCAGGAGATAAGTCTTCGAAGAATGTTCCTGATGGCAATAAAAAAGTGGAAACAGCGAACATTACCAAGGGTTCTAAAAATAAAAACACTGCAAAAAAGGAAGAAACTAAAAAGCAAGGTCCCCCCAAATCCACTTCTGAGGGTAAAGGTGACCCTGTAAAATCTGAATCTAAAGAAAAAGGAAAACAAGTTTCACTTTTTAGTTTTAAGTGAAAATTTCTATTTTTTATTTTTTCTAATTTACTTTTTAATCAAGGTTAGAATGCCAGTCCCAATGTAAATAATACCATCAACATTAGGAAGGTATTTGCTACCGGGTCTGTTATGCTGGTGGATAAAGGTATAACTATATTATCAGGATCAAGACCTTTTCTGTAGGAAATAGTATTCAGGTAGAATGCAATTAAAAGCATGATTGGTGTGAGCATTAATCCCGCGGATGTGCTGATGAAAACCATTTTAGCAAGTCCAACTGTTTCTAAACCCATAGCTAAGGATCCAAAGTAAGCCAAAATACCTATTAGTGGATAAATGATTATTGCCAGGATTATAATAATGGCAAAGTTCCTTAATGCCCCTTCTGTAGGTCTTAATGAAGATTCTATGGATCCAATATGTAATCCAGAGGATAATCTTGCCCCCAGAATACTTACCAGGTCTCCACTTTCACCGGAAAATAAAGGTACCAATGCCAAAATGCTGGGATTGCCTAAAATAGTAGAGAAACTACCGTTTAAAATTGTACCAGCAGTTGTTCCAAACAGGGATGCTAAGAACAGAGCAGGAGTACTATGTACAATAATCTTTTTAAGATGACTACCACTCTTGACTCCATAAATGAAACCCATAATTCCAATAATAATGAATATTACGAATAAAATTGATTCTGTATACCCATTCTTTACCCATAATAAAATTTGTACAGCTAGAAGAATTGATGGAATAGTAAAAAGGTCTCCAGAAGCTGCAATTAACGGGGTTGTTACATTGTCCGGATCCCATCCATTCTCATAACTTTTTATAGAGATTAAAATTGTTGCCGGTAAAAGCAATGCACCAGAAAAAATACCTCCAAGTACGGAAATGACTGTGAAGTCCACGAGGCTAATACTTTCAAATCCGAGGAGAATACAAAAACCCTTAGCTGCAAATGCCAGGAAAATCGACATTATAATAGTCAGTATCATTGCGGAAATGATGTTCTGATTTAATATAGGTGATTTTTTTAATTCAGGAGTTAAAGTACCGATATGGAGGTTTGAACCTAATCTTGACCCTAATGCACCAAATATGTTCCCTCTCATTCCAATTGCCCCTGGAATAAGAACAAGAAGACCTGGAAGCATTTCCAGAGTATTAGTCATTCCACTTAGTAGGATACCCGCTATTAAATCTCCGATAGCACATATAAAAAGTGCGGTGAATGTTTCGCCCAAAACCCTTGAAACATCTCTAAAAAAGTTAGTTATTTTACCACTTATTATGAAGGGAATCTGAAGAATCTTTAAAGACCTTTTTGAAACTAGGACTGATAAAATTACCATCCAGTTTAGAATGATTTGTATTAAATCGCCAATCTTCTTCAGTAGTTTCTCCGTCCATTTCACCTAACCACCCTAAAATTACAGTTCGGGCTGATTTTACGAAATATAATTCAATAAACATCTTAAATCATTGTACTTGCCAAGTATAATTTGATTTTTCGACATTTTTACCTTTATTTTACTATTAAAGTGCGGGTATGTCTTCCTTAACTCGTTCCATTACTATCATTTCAGTCAAATCTTCAACACCTTCAATTGAACGGATTTTTGAATTGATCAATTGATTTAAGTCCTCAATGCTCTTTACCCAGACTTTAATTAGAATATCATATTCACCAGATACACTGTAAACTTCTGACACTGCCTTAAGCCTTGAAAGTTTTTCTTTAACTAATTCATGTTTTTCAGACTCGGTCTGGATAATGATTATAGAAGTTATTTCCAGGCCAATTTTCTGCCAGTCAGGTATCAAAGTATAACGTTTTATTACGTTATTTTCCAATTTTTTTAGCCTGTTAGATATGGTTGCATCAGGAATATCAATTTCTTTTGACATTTGAGATATTGTAATCCTCGAATTCTTAATTAAGGAACGGAGTATAGCTAAGTCTACATCATCCATTTTTTCCAACACCTTATCATAATACTAAGTAAATATATCCACAGTACTTATAAAGGTTTGGGAATATTACCAAAAATTTTTCAAAAAATGAGTATTTTTCTAAATTAACACTCCGGATTTAGAAATTTCTGAAATATTACTCAAAATAATTGTGAAAAAATAGTCTCATTTAAATAAAAAAAATAGATTAATGATTAAAAAAGGCTTATAATTAATCAATAAAAGCCAATATACCCTAATCTTCAGTAAATTCTTCGTATTCAAGATCTTCTAGCTTAGTTTCCCCATTTGCAAGTTGTATAAGTAGAGATCCTCCAGTTTCGTTTCCTTTAGCTATAAGTGAATCCCCAGCAGAAAGCATGGTATTTTTATCTGGACCATAAATCCAGGATTCATTTCTTCTTATGGCAATAACAGTCATTCCAGTCCGAGTAGCAAGCAAAAGTTCCCCTAAAGATTTATCAGTTAGTTCTGAACCTTCAACTATTTTTACCCGCATTATAACTTCGTCTGACTCTTCCATAACCATCTTAAACACAGGATGTGGTTTCATATCCTTTAAAACCAGATCTGCTATATCTTTTGCCGAATCTGCTATGGTTTCTGCAGCTTCTCCAACTTCAAGAAGAGCTGTTAATTTTTCTGCATCCTCCACTGTTCTTGCAGCAAGAAGTGATTCTTTCTTAATTTGGTAGTTAAGCCTATTTACTTTGTTTTCAAGTTTTATAACTTCTTCTGCAGCATCTTTACTGTTAAAAAGTAGCGCAGAATATGCTAAATCCACCATTAACTCGGACATGTTTTTCATTTCGATTAAAATGTCCTTAATACTTTTGGGCACCTTTCATCCTCCAGATATTCTAGGGTTTAATAAACTATAATATGAATACTTTAAAAACCTTTTCATATTTTCTCTAAAATGAATTATACTTTAAAAAATGATCGATAAAATCAACATTTTACCTGAGATCATATCATCTGATAACTTTTTCAAACCCCCCTGATAAACACATTTTTTTAAAGAACAGATAACACATGAAAAATTGTTGATCATGGAGAATTAAAATAAAAAGTTGTAAGATATTAGGTTCAAAAAATTTGAATAAATAAGAATGCGATCCACTGTTACTGAAAAAAATGGTAAACCCTTAAGAATAACCATAAAAATTTATAGTAAGGTATAGTAATAGCTAAGCAAATAATAGCTAAATTAAATGGTTAAGGGGAGTATAAAATATGAATAAATCTAATTTTACGTTGGAAAAACTATTACTGTACCTGTTAGCTCTAGGTATGGTTATGACAATCACTATGGGTTCATCCTTTGCTGCGACCATCTATGTCAGTACTCAGGGGAATGATGCATGGAACGGACTAGCAGCCACATACGATTCAAGCACAGGGAATGGGCCTAAAGCAACCATACAAAACGCAATAGACACTGTGACTGATAACGGAACTGTATCTGTTGCTTCAGGAACCTACTATGAAAATCTGTACATCAACAAGGATGTTTATTTAATGGGAGCCGGTCCAGACAACACCATCATTAATGGTATGCGAAAAGAAAGTGTTATACGATTATTCGGATCTGCAATGGAACCATTCAACCAATTCGCTCTCACCGTAAACGGATTCAGCATTATCAATGGGAACGGAACTTATGGTGGTGGAATCTACAATTATGGGGGCATTTTATTCCTGATTAATACAAAAATCACTGATAACATGGCTACTCATGGGGGAGGACTCTACAACTCTGGAACAGCTAGTGCAGACAGTGCAACCATAATAACTGACAATACCCCTGATGAAATTTATGGTTATCCTCTTACACCGCTTACCTCCGGGGACATTTCCCAGGATGTAATACCATCAGTTAACTGATAATAGGTGTTTGCAACTATTAATCAAATAGTTTTATCAAAGGAGATTCTAATATTCTATTTTTTTAAATTTTTTATAAAATAATTTGTTTTCATTTTAGACTGCTAATTTAGACTACTAAAAAAAAATTATTTATTGAATTCGCTCCCTTAATCATGATCATATTCATTAGAAAGATAAAATGCAGAACTCATCATCTTTTCCCTCACATCAGGGATAAACTCCTCTAAAAACCCCAACATATCCCTGGAAAGCCCTTCTTTATCTTCAAAATCACAGTTAAAACCTTCAATATCCGCCCATGACTTTAACCAAGACCTTGGAACATTAACGAGAGGATAGATCATTTTCATCCCACATTTCTCAGAGTGGGAGCTTAGAAGGTCTAATTTATCCCCATTGAGCATGGACTCCAATATGTGCTCCACCTCCCTGTCAAGGGTAAGTGGCAGGGCCACAGCATCAATATCTTGTTTTTTTCCCTTAAACTCCAGTCCACTGAATACATCCTGTTCATCATCGCCAATGATTAACTCCACCCCATACTTCCGAGTGTAAGGCTCCAAAACGGTGTGCAAGGTCAGATTAACACAATTTTTCGGACCTGCCAGGAGGATCCTATCATGAGGGTGCAGCGCATCCTTCAGCACACGGGAAGCACGGGCGCATATCCTCTGGAAAACCTTTGATCTTCTAACTTCAAAAGCTGGGAAGTTATCCAGGAACAATTCTTCTTTTTTACGGGAAAATCTTGATAATTTTAGATTATTAATATAAACCTTTTCATCAACTATGCTGACAAATCGAGTCTCCACACCGTTTTTCTGGAGGAATCTGACCACATTCTGCTTCATTATCATATTGTATCCTGCCAATCCAAGTAGTTAGTAAATTGACTTGAAATTCAAATTACAATGTTATCCATCATTAATCCATCACTTTAATGATTAATCTCTTAAATAATTGTTATATTCATAGTAAATATTATCCATAGTAAATATGATCTTTTAAGTGTTAATTTTTAAAAGACCTATCCAAGGAGGGGGAAAAAGGTTTGAGTAACTTGCCAATATCAATAGTTCCTTCATTCTCCATCAAGTAATGGATCCCCATAGTAGGAAGAGTTGAGATTTTAAGAGATATCGGGAAACAAATCAAATGGGAATATGGATGATATGGTTTTTTTATTAAGGAAGATTAGATAATATAAGCAAGATGAGTATGCTAAACAAGATGAGGGGCTTGTTATGTTTAAAATCTTCGGCCGTAAATCAGATGAAGTAGGGGAAAAGGAACTTCTGGAAATAGAAGTAACTGAAGGGGTGGACTGTCTGGGTGACTTTACCTTCAACTTCCACTGGCAGCACAAGGGGGATAAACTTGATCCCAGTTGGAAAATCCCTGGAAATGATTTAACTTTTGGTGAAGTTGTGGAACACTTGAAAAACAAAGGCAACGTACGCATTAATGGTAATGCCGGACACCGTCTTGCATCCAGTATGGGGGTGGATCTCCAGTACTTTGCAGGATCTGGTGGTGACATTCCAGTGGGAGATATCTATGTGGAAGGAGATGTTGACACCCGTATGGGGATCAGCATGACCCGAGGAAGCATCTACGTCAAAGGAAATGTAAAGGAACCTATGGGAAACTTGGTTGAGGTTAGATCTCAGAAGAAAGGTTACCGGCGGTTTAGAAGCATAACTGATATTGCCACCAATGGATTGGGAAGTGACAAACTGGTTGGTTGTCAGTTTGCCGGGAAAAAATTCATTATAGATGACGGTACCGTGAAGGACACCGTGGGGGCCCGTTTAGATGTTGAAATGGAGATCGTGAAAAAGGGAGATGTAGATCTCTCCACAGGGATACTCATGCGCCATGGTACCACGAGAATAAACGGAAATGCTGGGAAAAATACTGGGGCCCTTTTAAATGGAGGTACAATTATTATTAATGGGGACACCGATGATTTTACAGCCATCGACATGATTAAAGGCATTATAATCGTTAATGGAAATGCGGGAAAGTTTTTAGCTGCTAACAAGAAAAATGGAATGATTCTCGCTAAAAATGGAAGTCCCATACCACCGGCCAGTGAAAAACCTCTCCAGAGTGAGGACCAGCAGTTACTCATTGCCCAGGGTCTCAATCCCCGTGGTTTTAAGAAGTTTGAGTAATTGATTGAGTAAAGGAAGAAAACTATTTCCGGGAATTGTAAATGAAGAATTTTCAGTACAAAGAAGCAGTAAAAATAAGGCCCTAATTAACTCTAATTAAATTTTTAAATATTAACTAGAATATCTTTAATATCTACTAAACTAAATTAAATTTTAATATCTACTTAACTTAAATACCTTTTAAATATCTACTTAACCAGAATATTGAACTAATCTAAAATAACACCCTTATTTTTAATAAAAAATGTTGGGGAGGGGGTTTTAAGCCTCCCAGTGTAGATGGTATTTTTCGAACTGTTTTTCCAGGACTACCACCAATATAAATCCAATCACCGCAGCCAGTATCACCGGTATCATGGAGTCCATGGTAGTTGTAATCTTCTCGTAAGGTAACCTTAAGGTTCCAATCATCAACCCCACTAGGAAAGCCATAGTCACTGATTTATGATGTTCTAAAAGATAATCCAGGAGGCGTGAGAAGGATAAAATTCCTATCAATGCCCCCAAACAGAATGTAATTATATCCACAAATTTAAGCTGATTCAAGGCAGCCAGCATGTACTCATACTGGTTTAGAAGAAGCAAAAGAAATGCTCCAGAGATACCGGGAAGAATCATCGCACATATAGCCACCATTCCTGACAGGAAAATGATTGGCAGAGTATGGTTGGCCTGTATTGGGTTTAATCCCACGAATATTATGGCAAAAACAAATCCAATTACCAGAAAGGCAATGTTCTTAAAGTTAAGCTCATCCACATGCTTGTAAACGAAACCAGCTGATGCTAATATGAGGCCAAAGAAGAATGCAAAAGTGGGGGCAGTGTACACGGTAAGCATGACTGTCATGACCTTAGACATGGTTAAAACCGCCACCCCAATTCCGGCCAATAACGGTATGAACAGATTAAAATCCCATTTCAAGAGTTCTTCCTTAGATTTTGCAAAATCCCCCTTCAGAGCCGCTAAAAGGAAGTTAGCATTTATCTGACTGATAGCGTGAACCAGTCGCTGGTAAATACCTGTGATCAGGGCCATTGTACCCCCAGAAACTCCAGGGATCACATCGGCGGTGCCCATTAACAATCCTCGCAAGAAGATTAAAATCGTATCCCGGTATATCTCAATTTTTCGCATAAAAAATTCTCCTACTTACAATAAATATTTAAATCATCAAATTATCAATTAGTTAAACTTAACAGTTTTAGTTTGATTTATCCTTAATTAACCTTCAATGTTATTCAATTAATCTTAGTCCATTTAATGATTTTTAATTAATAAATCTTTACAAAAGAGGCCCTCTCATGTTCAGTCCTGTGGAATTTTTAAGTGAAACAGCAATCAATTTAATAGAATCATTAGGTTACTGGGGTGTTTTCATTGGTATGACTATTGAAAGTGCCTGCATACCCCTTCCCAGTGAAATCATTATGCCATTTGCAGGATACGTTGTGTGGGAGGGGCAAATGACGCTCTGGGGGATCACACTGGCCGGTGCACTTGGAAATCTTTTCGGCTCCCTAATTGCATATTATGTGGGCTGGAAAGGTGGGAGACCACTTCTTGAAAAGTACGGAAAGTACGTTCTCATCAGCCACAGTAAATTAAACCTCGCTGATGAATGGTTTGAAAAATATGGTCATGAAGCAGTGCTCATCAGCAGAGTACTTCCCGGGGTAAGGACTTTCATTTCCCTTCCTGCCGGAATTACCCACATGGACTTAAAGAAATTTATCATATACACATTCTTTGGTTCCATACCATGGTGTTTGGCCCTTGGATATGTGGGGGTGCTCATGGGCCCCAACTGGACTAATCTCCAAGATTATTTCCATTACCTAGATATTTTAGTGGCTATTGGAGTTGTGGCATTCCTGGCTTACTTACTTTATCATTATCGTGGAAAGGAACACTTAGAATAAGATATCTAAAAAGTATGGAATAAAAACCTAAAAAATCTAAAACTACCTAATTTTTTTTAGGACTTATAAAAATCCATATTAAAGACTTTAAAACCATAAATAAATCAATATTGCCAGGAACAGGTAAATCAAGGCACCTAAAGCAATGGCCATTAACAATCCCTGTTTAGGTAAGAAATAGATAACTGTTATAAGGTAAAGAACCCAAAAAGGGGTTAAAACAACGAGTCCCTTGAGAAATCCAATGGTGGCAGGGCTACCTGCTTCAGAGTAGATGGTTATGATACTGAGGGTGGTGACAATGGGAAACATGGCAATGAATGCTGATAAAATACCCTTATCTTTACTGCCAAAATAGGTGACAGTTACCAGAATCGAACCACCTATTAAAAAGTAAAATATGTATTTTAACCATCCCACCATATCAAAACCGCCTGTCCAACAATTATTAGATTTCTGTTTTTCTAATATGCTCATCATGAATTATAATGCTTTTAAATTTAATCACATTTCTCTGAAATTCAAATTTAATTTATTATGATTCCCCATGGAATTCATTTTTAGTTGAAATTGATTATATTTATATACTTGGTTCCTTACTATTAATCGCTGAATAAAAAAAAATAAAAATACTGAAAAAAATAAGAATTTGAATAAATATCAGGCAGGTGTATAAATTGAGAAGATTCTTGCTAACACTTCGAATATGGTTAGCTACTGCACTATTATTTGGTATACTTTATGCCATAATAACCGTAATTTGCACATATCTAGGCTTTGGAACACCCCTAATATTCGCCATAATGGCAATCGTGGTTGTTTTCGCCCAGTACATGCTGGGCCCAGTCATGGTGGAGAAAGTTATGGGTGTGCATTACGTGTCACCACAGGAAGCACCTAACTTACATGCTATGGTAGATGAACTGGCCATGAATGCCGGGATCCCCAAACCTAAAGTTGGAATTGCAGAGACTAGCATCCCCAATGCATTTGCCTTTGGCCGCACCAAAAGGGATGGCAGGGTCTGTGTTACCAGGGGTATTCTAAGCATCTTGGATGAGGAAGAGTTGAAAGCAGTTCTGGGACATGAAATCAGCCACATCCGCCATAATGACATGGCCGTGATGACCCTCATCAGTGTAGTGCCTCTAATCTGCTACTGGATATTCATCAGCACTCTCTTTGGGGATAGTGATGGTGATGCGGGAGCAATAGGATTTGTGGCCCTGGCAGGATACTTACTGGGACAGTTACTGGTGTTATTCGTTAGTAGAGTTCGAGAATACTATGCAGACGAGGGAAGTGTGGAGATCGGTGGTAAACCCCACAAACTGGCCAGTGCACTTTACAAACTGGTTTATGGATCCGCTAATCTGGATAAAAGACAGGTGAAAGAAGTGGAAGGGGTTAAAGCATTCTTTGTCAACGACATCTCCGATGCAGGGAATGAAATAAGCGACCTCCGAGAACTGGATTCTGATATGGATGGAGTAATTAGTGAAGCAGAACTGGCAGAACTCCGTAACATGAACACCAGCATAGGAACTGGAAGTAAGATCATGGAATTACTGTCCACCCACCCCAACATGGTGAAAAGGATTAAACGGTTAGCTGAGCTAAGCGATACCTAATCACCTCTTTTTTTTATTTTAATTTGAATCAAACACCCTGATTTTAAAAATCCTTTTCTAAAAAAAATCCGTTAATTGGATAAACAGTTTATAAAAATCATGAAATTTATTTTTTAAAACTAAAAATGAAAAATATAAGAAAATAGAGTGATTGATCGACTCATCCACTCTAATAAACCTTCACTACCCCTACAACATTGGTTTTTGGGAGCCAGGTGTCTAAAGGTGTTTTTTCAATGGTTACTACTTGTTGAACTCCGTTTACATTGCGTATCTGGTTTCCCACAATTTCCACCTGTCGATTATCACTTTTAAGGTAAACCTGAGTGCCATTAATCTCGGCTACTCTTTTTACTATGAGGTTGTATTCAGGATGGCGGGCCACCACCAGATCCCCAACTTGGAAGTCACTGGTTTTAAGTACCATAATCTGCTGTCCATCCTTCAGGGTGGGTATCATAGAGGTTCCCTTGACTGTGGCTGGCAGGGGGAGTTGATTTTCCCCGAACTGGGATTTGATCTTCACCTGTACTGTGAAGTTATATTTACTGGCAATATTCTGCATATCTGTCTGGATAGAACCTAAACTACTATCTACGTCCTGAAAATCTGCCAGGGCCTTTGTTTGCATTTCATCCCTCATTGCATCCGGAATAGGGAACAACCAGGATGATGATTGAATTGATACAGCAGTACCATTGGTTTCAATTGTAATCCCAGTACTATTATGGTCGGTTAACAATAAAAATGCAGATCCTGCTGCTACTACCAGTACCAATAATCCAATGATAATTCCAGTTCTGAGTTTCACTTAATTGCCACCCTCTATTAATTCATTAATAATCTCTTGAGTATGTTTTAAATCTAGTTGTCCTGGTGCAGAACCACTCCCTAAAGAGGCGTAAGTAATGGGAGACCCTAAAAGTGGAGCAACCACCCTGGTGTATCGTCCCATTTTCCCCATTGCTATTCCAATGGTGTTTTCGTATTGGTTGACTACTTCCAGTACATTAAGAGTGTCCTGCATATTCTGGGGCATGACTGCAAACTTGGCAATGGAGCCCAGTTCCTTCTCTTTTTTAACAACCGCCAAAAGCTCTTTTAGATGGGGGGTTTTTTGGAAGTCATGGAAGGATATTATTGCAGATTTAGCCGCTTGAATAACACGAGAAAGGTATTTTTCATCAGTTTGAAGTTCTATATCCACATAATCTGCGTGATCAGCAACTTCTACTAATATTTCCGTTCGTTCAGCTTCAGACCCCATGAAGTGCCCTCCTTCTTCCCTCATCCGGTTGGTGGCAATGAGGGGATAATTTATCTCCTCAATTAAATGGATGATACTTTGAGGATCGGTGTCAAGAAGAGCATCAATTCGAAGCTCCACCAAGTCTGCTCCTGCTTTTATAGCTCCACTTGCAACTTTTAGAACACTTTTCCTGTCTTTTTGGAGTATTGGAACGCAAATTAAGGGTTTCAAAATCATCGACATCCACATCCTAAGGATATAATTCATGGTAACTATTTGAAGGTAGGAATCCATGTGTACTGAAATGGAATTTTAATATTCATTAACCATGTTACTTATTTATTTTTCCACATTACTAAATCTTTTTGAATCAGGGGATTAGGTGAATCATTTCATTCATCATTAACTTAGATCAATGGGATTTAATCCTGATTTCATAAAACTGTGCTCATTAAATTATTCAAAAGATTATGTTAGGTTAAACAAAGGAACATAACCTTAAACACAGGGACCTAAAAAGAATCTAGAAGAAATGTATAAGAACAAGTTTTCACCATATTATTCTCACTAAAATTTAATCCATGGATTTTATCCATATAATAAATCATTAATTAACGTTCTAACAATTCAGGTGATGATTTGAAGATTACAGCTATTGGTGCAGATATTTCCGGAAACGATGTTTCATGCAGTAAAAACCTCATTAAAAACATAGAAAATAACATTCCCCTCTTGCTGAATAAGGGAGCCTATAAAGCTGCTCTTACCAACATCACCGGTGATGATGTGGTTATCAGTGCTTTTGTGGAAGATGATCGGCTGGAAGAAGTTAATCAGGGTATTGTGGAAATTCTTCGCCAGAATGCCGAGGATCTGGGAGATATCAATGGAATTTCAGACACCATAGAAAACGCTGGTGAAGGAATATCCTATGCCGAGGCAAAAATAAGGCAGGACCGCTATCCTGATGCCATTATCATGGCCTTTGACACCTATGGTGGTGAGGGATTTGTCCATAACGTTGCTGATTCTGTTATAAAAGCCGCCAGGGGTATGGATCAGGTTACCGATATTGGAGGGAGTAGTTTGAACCACAATCAGGAAATACCTGGTGTGGGATACGTTTCTGACGAGACCGATGACCCGGTGGTAGTGGTGACTGTGGAAGATATTGAAAGTATAGGCGTGGTGGCCGGGGCCATGATGGGAGCTGCACTGGGTAACAAAAACGTTTATCTTGTTCGTAGAGGTTCTCCATCCTATGTTATCCCCGGAAGCGTGATCATCTCCATCACCGCCTACATGAACGGGAATGTAATGGACCTGGCAGTGCCCCTTTCCAGTAAAATGAAGATTTTAAAGGTTTAATATGATTCAAAATGAATTGGATAAAAAAATATTTAAAAATAGAATAATTTAAAAATAGATATTGTCTTTTAATAATTCAAAGGAAGTGATACAGTGATATTTCTTGACGAGGACACTCGATGTGTTGTGCAGGGCATTACTGGTAAACAGGGCTCTTTCCACACTAAAAGCATGCTGGAGTATGATACTAATATTGTGGCCGGCACATCACCCGGTAAAGGAGGCCAGGAATTTGAGGGAATTCCAGTCTACAATTCCATTGCAGAAATTAAAGAAGAGATGGATGTTAACGCATCCATAATATTCATACCCGCCCCATTCGCCAAGGATGCTGCCTTTGAAGCCATATCCCAAATGGAACTGGCCGTGATTATCACTGAACACATCCCAGTCCATGATTCCATGGAAATAGCCCAATACGCACGTAAAATGAATTGTAAAGTGATTGGGCCCAACACCCCCGGTATTATAACACCGGGAGTTGGTAAAATGGGGATAATGCCCACCCATATCTTCAATCCTGGAGATATTGGAATTGTTTCCCGTAGTGGAACTTTAACCTATGAAGTGGCCAGCCAGATCACCAATGCAGGTTTGGGTCAAAGTACCTGTCTGGGTATTGGTGGTGACCCGGTGGTGGGGATGGATTTTGCAGATGTGCTCCAAAAATTTGAAGATGATCCAGGAACCCGGGCCATGGCCATGATCGGAGAGATTGGAGGTAATGCCGAGGAAAAAGCCGCAGAATACATTGCCGATAACATCACAAAACCAGTTGTGGCTTACATTGCCGGTAGAACCGCACCTGCAGGGAAAAGAATGGGACACGCCGGCGCCATAATCGAGGGAGACAGTGGAACTGCTGAAAGTAAAATGAAAGCCTTGAAAGCTGCAGGGGTGGAAGTGGCAGAGCAACCTTCCCAAATTGCAGACATAATGGAAGAAATAATTTAACATAAATAAAAATACTTGCATATAAAATTCCTGAAAACAAATTAAATCAGGTTATATTCACTTATTTCTTACAAAAAAAATATTCATAACTTTGAGCCAATTTCTAATTATAACATGGGTCTAATTATAACGTGGGCAATCAAAATTATCAACTAAAAATCACAAGTATAATCTAAACTATTTATATATCAACTAAAACTATTTCCCTGACCTATATCACCGGAAAAACATTTAAAGATGGTTTTTATGGCGAACAAAAAAGAGATTATTGAAAAACTGGTTAATGGAGAATTAAAACTCCACCAAATTGAAAGTTTCACTGATACTATCCCAGAAGCAATTGAGGTGAGGAAAGAGTTTGCAGAACACATATCCGGCACTAATTTAACTCATCTTTCCAATTACTCCCTTGATCTGGCGGAAGCCATGAAGAGGAACATTGAAAACCCAATAGGCACTGTGCAGATCCCGGTAGGACTGGCCGGACCACTACACTTGAATGGACAACATGCCCAGGGAGTTTATTACGTTCCTCTGGCTACTTCTGAAGGTGCCCTGGTAGCATCCATCAACAGAGGCTGTTCTGTCACCCGAGAAGCCGGTGGTGCGAACGTACGCATAATCGATGATAAAATGACCAGAGCCCCAGTTATACAGGCAGAATCTGTTACTGAAGCCATTGAAATAAAGAAATGGATTGAAAGACATTTTATAGAGCTTAAAGAAGCCGCTGAAAGTACAACGCGTCACGGACGTCTGGTGAAAATTGACCCCATAATAGTGGTGGGACGTTATGTTTATCCCCGTTTCACTTACACCACCGGTGACAGTATGGGCATGAACATGGTCACCATTGCCACGGATAAGGCCATGGATATTTTAACCAGAGAAACTGGAGCCCATGTCCTGGCTCTAAGTGGTAATCTCTGTGTGGATAAAAAACCATCGGCAATAAACCTTGTAGAAGGGAGGGGAAAAACTGTAACTGCCGATATTACCATTCCCCGGGAAATTGTGGAAAAGAAACTTAAAACCACCCCCGAATCCATTATGGAAGTGAATATGGCTAAAAACCTTATTGGCTCCGCCATAGCAGGGAGTATGGGTTTTAATGCCCAGTACGCCAACATGATCGCGGCCCTATTCCTGGCCACCGGTCAGGATGCCGCCCACGTAGTGGAAGGAAGCCTGGGAATAACCACTGCCGAAGTTAAAGATGGTGATCTGTACTTTTCAGTTACCCTGCCGGACCTTCCCCTGGCCACAATAGGTGGTGGAACTCGTCTGGAGACTGCTCAGGATTGTTTGAACATTTTAGGTGTGGCTGGATCAGGTAAGGTTAATAAATTTGCAGAAATAGTAGCCGGAACTGTTCTGGCCGGAGAATTATCACTTATGGGTGCACTGGCCGCCGGACACCTGGCAAGAGCCCACAAAGAATTGGGAAGGGGATAGATTATAAAATATATCATCCCTAAACAAAGAAAGATTTGACTAGAAGAATCTGACTAGATTAAAATTTTAAATAATTTTTATAAATCCTGGATATTAGGAGTAAATCTGAATGAACATCCGCGAATTCATAAGTGAATATTTTAAGATGAGCCGTTACGTGGCTCTGGGAACCATGGACGGGATACTGGCAGTTATGGGAGTGACCCTCACTGCCAGTGGTGTGTCGGCTGCCAGTGGAATAGAACTTTCCAACTTTGCTGTGGGGTTGACTGGTCTTTCCACAGGAATAGCTCTGGCAATGTCCAATTCATACGGATCTTTCATTGGTGAAAGGGCAGAAGAAGTTCGTACCCTCCGGGAACTGGAGCAGAAAATGATGCTGGATGAGGGTAAACTAGATGACACCCACATTCACCAGCAGGCCAAAAAACGGATATACATGAGTATGTTCACCCATGGATTCAGCAGTTTCATTGGCTCATTCGTACCAGTACTACCCTTCCTGCTCATTTCTGAAAGGATAAATGCCATAATATGCACCTTGGTACTCTGCTTCGCGGCTTTGATCATACTGGGTGTGTATCTGGGTAAGGTATCCCGTGAAAGTTTACTTAAAACCAGCGTTGAAATCGTACTCATTGGAATTCTAATCAGCGTGGTTTGCTACCTTATTGGGGGAGGGCATGGTTAAAATTCAGCCCCTACACACAAAAGGGCGAGAATATATAATTTAAAATTCGATAAAAGAACTTGGTTATAATACAGTAGTAAACAAGACCCGCATCTTAACAATTTTTAAATACTCTTTTTTTATTTAATTACAAATCATACTGTTTTCTAACTAAAAAATCATACTGTTTATTAACTAAAGATCATAGGGTTTTATATTCTACTCATTTAAAAACAAATACATTATTCCGCGCATTTTTAAAAATAAATACAGAAACTATAGTATTATGTTAGGGGCAATGATAATATGGCAGATAAAGGTAAGTATGGGATAGATCTTAAAGAAAAAGATTTATCCATAGAAAAAATAGGGGGTAAAGCTCTTAATTTAAACAAAATGTCTTTTGCAGGTTTTAATATTCCCCCTGCTTTTATTGTCTCCGTGGATGCCTATGATTCTTTTATTAAAAAGGAATTAGAAAGTAAAATATCCAAAATTCTCAATTCTATTGACTTCGAAAAGGAAGAATCCTTATCTTATGGATGTTCGTCCATTCGTAACATAATAAAAAGTGAAAAATTGCCTTCTGATCTGTTTTTAGAGATTAATAATAATATAATTAATCTTCCGGATGGATATTATGCGGTAAGATCATCAGCAGTAGCTGAAGATCTTGAAGATGCCAGTTTTGCCGGTCAACTGGATAGTTTTTTGAATATAAAGAAGGAAAACATTCTGGAAAAAATCATTGATTGCTGGACATCTTACTGGAATGATCGTGCCGTGAAATATAGGCATGACTCTTCAATAGGACACCTGGACACCGAACTAACCTCAGCAGGAATTGCAGTACTGGTGCAAAAAATGGTGAACGCCCATGTCAGCGGAGTGACCTTCACTGCCAATCCAGTAAATGAAACCAATGAAGTGGTTATTGAATCCACATGGGGGCTTGGTGAAGCCATTGCCTCCGGCATAGTCAGTCCGGATATTTTTGTTTTAAATAGGGAAGGTGAGTTAATTGAGAAAACTATTAAAACAAAAGAGAAAGGGTACTTCCTCACCAACGGGAAAAACACTTTAACCCCTATAAAAGAAGAATATCAGGAAATATCAAGCCTTAATAATGAGATCCTTAAAAAAATACTGGGTATTAGCACTGAACTAGAGGAATTTTTTGGGGTCCCCCAGGATATTGAATGGGCCATGGAATGGGAAGATAAAGGATTGAATAACCATGAAAATAACAATGGAAAAACAAGTAATGATAAAACTAACACCCCCAATATCTATATTCTCCAGTCACGACCGGTAACCACCCTCACTGATGATAGGGAGAATGATAATATATTGTGGACACGTGCCTACGGAGATGAGTACTGGGCTGATGCTACCACACCCCTTTTTTACGATGTTATGGGTAAGATGCTCACGGATTACGTGAATCATGAAGGTGCCCGGATAATGGGTTATAAAGAAATAACAGATTCCAAACTCTTAAAACTCTATAAATCAAGGGTTTATTTTAATAGTTGGGTTTTGGAAAAAGCTTTTTCATATTATCCCAAGTTCGCCAGGTCTAAAGAGTTGTTGAATTATTTTCCCCTGGAAGATCAGGGGAGAATATCAGAATATCCTTCCATATTGCATAAAACTTTACTTTCACAGATTTTAGTGGCTATTCGCGACCCGGATGGAATGATGCACCGGACAGATAAAGCATACCGTAAATGGGCCCAGGGTTTTATGGAAAAATGCAGAGCATTCGATGAAACTGATCTGGAGGAACTAAGTGATGCGGAACTCTTATCACTTTATAATGATATTGAAACAGCCGGTATTAAACACTACCAGCTAATAAGGTACGGTATGGTTTCCCATTCCATAGCCACCAACTTGATGATCAAAAACTGGCTGGTGAAATGGTTGGATGATAATGATGGTAGCCTCTATGCTGGTTTGATTTCAGGATTAGATGATAATAAAACAGTTATAATGAATATCAGATTCTCAGACATGGCTAAAATTTTAAGAGAAACCCCTGAATTATCATTAAAAATAAATTCCATAGATGATATAAGTTCATTAGGTGAATCAGAGATTAATAACATAATTTCATCCAATTCCCATTTTATGAAAGAGTTTGATCAGTTTATTAATGATTACGGGCACCGATCCAATACTCGTGAAATACTTTATCCCCGATGGAGAGAAGATAAAGCCTACGTGTTAGAAGTTATTAAATTATTGTCTTCTTCAGATTTAGATTTAAGGAAAAAAGAACTAGAAAGCCGAGAACATAGATTCAAAACAGAAAAAGAAGTTTTATATCGAATGAAAAAGCAGACCGGTGGATTTTTCAAAGCAAAACTATTTGGAGTGGTACTTAATTTAGCTCAGACCTATTTAACCTTCCGGGAAAATCAGCGATTCTATTTAGATCACCTCCTCTTCCGCCAGAGATTGATGTTACTAGAGATGGGAATGAGACTAACATTGCAGGGAATTATTGATGATGGAGATGATGTTTTCTTCCTTTATGAAACCGAATTATTCCCTTTTTTCGATACTAAAAATTCATATACAAACCATTCAGCAATAGAAAATTCTTTAAAGGGTAAAATAAATGAAACTGGATTAAATGAAAATACTGTTTCAAAATTAAAAGATGAGGAACTAAAAAATAAAATTCTGAAAAGAAAAAAGGAATTTTATAAATATAAATCATCACTACCACCAAAATTCATAAAGAACGGGATTGAATTTGATGATACTGTCACTGAATACAACCAAAATGCAATTTATGGTGCAGCGGCAAGTCCCGGAACATTTAATGGCATTGCCCGAGTGGTTGAATCCATTGAAGAATTATCGAACCTGGAAGATAATGAAATCCTGGTAACCAGTAACACCGATCCGGCCTGGACTGCGGTGTTTTCCAAAGTAGGGGGTCTTGTTACCGAAACCGGGGGAATCTTATCACATGGTGCGGTGATTTCTCGGGAATACAGAATACCCGCAGTTACTGCCGTGAAAGGAGCCACTAAAATTTTTAAAACTGGTGAAAAACTAATTGTGGATGGTAATGAAGGAGTTGTATATAAAAAAGAATAAAAATTACAATGAATGTAATAATTACCATTATATGATGGTTTAACTTGTTAACACATCTAAACTACCCAAATATTACCGGTTAACCTTGATAAACAACTATAATAAATTGCAGTGAGGGATTTTTATGGATCTTGATTTAGGACGTCTGAAAAAACATGAAGAATGGAATGAGAGCTATTATTTTAATTTCCATGATAAGAATAATGATTTAACTGCCTTTATGCGAATCGGGAACAAGGTCAATAAGAATGAAAAGTCAATGTTCTTCTTTTTAATGTCACCCAATATGGTGGCCGGGGTTAAATTGGAAACTCCCTGCAATGATAAACCATTGAATATTGCAGGTTTAGATTATGAGGAAATTGAACCTGGGAAGTGGAGTCTTAGATATGATGGTTCAATTTTTGATCCGCGGGCTGAAGTTCCTACAGAATTCAAAGTTAAAATGGATGTTACCTGGGAAGCTTTAAACCCGGTTATGGATTATGTTGAATGTGTTAATGATAAACAGACTGAAATGTCATCTAACGTGGCATCAGAACATTATGAGCAGTTTGGAAAAGCCATTGGGAAAATTGAAATTGATGACGAGGTATTAGAAATTATGGCCATGGGTGAAAGGGACTTGAGCCGTGGCGTGAGGGAATGGGGATCTCCCAAGATGTGGATGTGGATTAACTCCGAGTTTTCCCATGAAGAGGCGTTTAACATAACCAAACTTTCCGTTGACGAGGGAGATATTGATGCCGGTTATTTCTATACCGATTCAGTTAATAAAGCACTGGTAAAATCAGATATTGATCTGGAATTTAATAACGGAATTCCTTCCATGTTTAGAATGACCTTATTTGATAAAAAAGGTTTTGAATATTCAGTTGTGGGTGAAGTTGTTAGATTCGGAATGATTCCAGTTGATGATA
>Ga0351925_1001_pt2 | contig 27989 bp, 5 predicted proteins | sample BONcelHT113001D9_FD_206870 | JGI IMG/M metagenome (GOLD analysis project Ga0351925, IMG submission 206870) | Enriched cells from coal bed in the Powder River Basin, Montana, United States - BONCAT cells T11 rep2 HSBNCT.T11.300.1.D9 ... | reverse complement strand
CCTAAAAGATGAATATATTCCCATATTATTGTGTTTAATGTTGTTACCAGATATTATGACTTTTTCAATTTCTCCCCCAATAGTTATTCCCCTATCATTATCAAAAATGTTGTTGTCTTTAACTGTGACCCCGTTCCCTTTTATGGCAATACCTGTGCCGCTTGTTGCCCCCTGAATAGTGAAACCACTGATCATAACCTTTTTAACCTTTTCTGCGATAGTTATAATCTCATCATTAGGGTTGGGAGGTGTTAGTATACTGTTGGTACCAGTTCCAATAAGGTTTACATCAATCTCTATGACCAGGTCTTCAACATACGTTCCACTGGCCACATAAATTGTCCCACCATTGTTTACGGCATTTAGAGCATTTCTTATAGTTTTCATTGGCCCTGTATTACCACCGATGTAGGTGGGGCTTAATCCATCCCAAGCATCATCCCCCGTTGCATCGTTAACATATAAATCTTTAATTACCACATTGGTGTTTAATGTTTGACTATCCAGTTGTGCAGTGATGTTTGCAGTTCCCGTTCCTTCATCAGCAGTTAAAATGGCCGTTGCAATTCCATTAACCGTGCCTTTTGTGGTGATTTTACTGCCCACATTTCCTAGATCTGTGGTGAAAGTCACCAGAGAACTATCCGGTAAATGTCCATCTGCGGGATCGTTAGGCTTTACAATATCCCCATTATAAATATTGTTGAAACTTGCTGTTAGTGTACTGGTTGCTCCATTAAGAATTAAGGATGGATTGGCAGTTAAGGTCATGTACAGCCAGGGACTGTAATTCACAGTTCCTGAGAATTGGCTGGATGGGTCAGAGTTAGAACCCCACCAGTTATACAGAGCATCAAGCTCTAGACTAGTTGCAATAGCATTAGGTGAATTATTTATAATACGATTGAAATGTAAAGTTGCTATACCCGCATTGTAAAGGGAACCACCATTACTTGAGGCGGTGTTTCCAGATAATATGGATTCGCTGATGGTTAATGTACCTAAATTGTATATAGCGCCACCAATAGTGGCGGTGTTTCCACTTAGCGTAGAATTAATAATATTGATTATTTTACCTGCTGACGGGTTGGATATGGCACCACCAACTGAGGCTGTGTTTCCAGATAATGTAGAGTTAGTAATGGTTACTGTACCCATATTGTATATGGCACCACCACCATATGTGGCTGCAACACTGTTTCCAGTTAATATGGAGCTAATAAGGTTTACTGTACCCATATTGTTGTATATGGCACCACCAAAACCATTGGCAGTGTTTCCAGATAAGGTGGAGCTCGTAATGGTTAATGTACCTCTATTGTATATACCACCACCATCACTTGTGCTGTTACCGTTCCTGATGGTCACTCCGGTGATGTTAACTGTAAAGGATCCGGGGATATTAATTACTATTCCATTATGTGTTCCATCAATGAAAGTCTGGCCCTGACCCGCCCCGATAAGATTAAGGTTTTTGGAGATTGTGAGGTGCTCATTGTAAGTTCCACTAGCCACCATAACTGTACCGCCAGTGATTATAGAATTAACAGCTGTTTGAATAGTTTGCATTGGCCCAGTAGTACCGCTGACATATGTGGGGCTTAATCCATTCCAAGCATTATTCCCAGTTGCCCCGTTAACATACAATGTTTCTATACCCACAACCGTGTATAAAGTTTGATTGTCCAGCCTTGCGGTTATGTTTGCTGCCCCAATACCTTCATTAGCAGTTAAAATAGCCGTTGCCACCCCATTTGTGGTGTTTTTGATGGTAGTTTTGCTGCCCACATTTCCCAGATTTGTGGTGAATGTAACTGGAGATCCATCAGGCAAATGACCACCCGCAGGATCAATAGGAGTTACAGTGGAGCCATCATAAGCGTTGTTAAAATTGGCAGTGAGAGTACTGGTAGATCCTCTAAAAATAAAAGTAGGGCTGGCAGTTAAGTTCATGTACAGCCATGGACTGTAATACTGTATTCCACTTCCTGAGAACTGGGTGGAAGGATTGGAGTTGGAACCCCACCAATTATACTGAACATAAACATCCGCCCCAGTATTATAAATGGCATTAGGTGAATTATTAGCTACACGGTTGTAGTGCATGGTTAATTCATTCCAGTAAATATCCCAGTACTCTTCATTTAGATATGTATCAAAGTAGTTGAATATGGCACCACCAAATGTGGCATTGTTTCCAGATAAAGTAGAACCGGTGATGGTTAATATTCCATCATTGTATATGGCACCACCACAACTATCATCTGGGGGATTTATGGCGGTGTTTCCAGTTAAAGTGGAATTGATGATTGTTACTATATTATTGTAGTGATCTGTAAATGGCAATATGGACCAATCAAAGTAGTTGTAAATGGCCCCACCATTAAGGGCATTGTTGCCGGATAAATTAGAACCCGTGATGGTTACTGTGCCCGAATTGCATATGGCACCACCTTGATAGCGTGTATTTCCAGTAAAGGTGGAGTTAATGATGTTTACTGTGCCCACAATAAATGAAAAAAAATCATAATATCCTGCTGTATTGTAAATGGCCCCATGTGGGTTTCCATTTAAGGTGGAGTTAGTAATGGTTACTGCACCATAATTGTATATGGCCCCATATGGGTTTCCATTTAAGGTGGAGTTAGTAATGGTTACTGCACCATAATTGTATATGGCACCACCACCACTATATGTGGATGCAAGGCTGTTTCCAGATAAGTTAGAGTTAGTAATGGTTACTGCACCCCAATTGTAATTATATATGGCACCACCACCCCATTGAGCGGTGTTTCCAGTTAAGGTTGAGTTAATGATGTTTACTGTACCGTCAGAGTTGTATATGGCCCCGCCATTGGCACCATCACCACCTGGTACTGTGGCGTTATTTCCTGTTAAGGTGGAGTTAATGATTGTTAATCCACCATAAACATTGTAAATGGCACCTCCATCACTACCCGGATTTGTGACTTTGTTTCCAATTATATTGGAATTAGTGATGGTTAATTCACCTTCATACTTATATATGGCACCACCAAAATCAGTACTTGCACCGTTTCGAATGGTGAAATTCGCTATAATTACGTTAATGGGGGCATTAATCGTTAATGGCCGGCCATTATTAGTCCCATCAATAATAGTGTTAACCGGATTAGCTCCAATAAGGTTCAGGCTTTTTCCAATGGTAATGTGTTCATTGTAGGTTCCACTGGCAACGTTAACAGTACCGCTAGTGTCAACGGAATTGCTGGCGTTTTGTATGGTTTTTTTAGGTCCGATTGTTCCACTAACCCAGGTAGGGCTGGTTCCATCATAAGTATCGTTTCCACTGGTTCCGTTAACATAAAGAGTTGCAGCAGCATTCGATGTGCTTAAAGTTGCCAGAGAAACGGCAAATAAAAACAAAACAATTAAAACGAAAAATATACTTGATCTATGAACATTATCGGCCGTTGTTATGGTTTTCAAATCCACCCCTCTCCTTTCAACCATTTCAGTTAATTTGTGACACATCCTTTGGCGATGAAATAAAAGCTGGTACGGGAAATATGTATTTAGACTTTGAATTGATTATTTCCACCGCTAAGCACTATTGCTACTAGGATTGGATATCAATATAACGATACATATTTTATCATTAGATAATAATGTATTTTTTGGATAATATGGATAAAGAATTATTGGACTTCAAATTACAAATTCCCTCCACTAAAATCTACGTTAATTCTAAAAAATGGTGTTAAAAATATTAACCGAGAGAGAATTTTATCTTTTTCCTCTCTCATTCATTTAAACACCCTAAAATGGTGTTAAACTGGGATGGTTATCCACGTTACCAATCTGAATCGCATATGGTCCGCTTCCACCATAGTCGCTCCAGTAGTTACCCACAACTCCATTGTCATAGGTGTTGGTGGTTCCATCTTCATAGGCATTGTGATTGGTGTTGTTGACCAAATTGTTAGTGCATATCAGGTTGTTACTGCTGCCGTTCATGCTGTAAAGCCCTTCACCGTTACCCTGAATCGTGTTCAAAGTTAAAGTATTCTGGTAGCTGTTATCAATAACCACACCGGCCCAACCCTGACCAGTCACATTGTTATGAGTGACGTTGTTTAGATTAGCGTAATTGTAGAGCCTGATCCCATTACCATTACAGGTGATAGTGTTCCAATTTAGAGTGTTATTTACCGCATTGTTAACACAGATTCCACTGTAAGCATTGTTAGTTGCGGTGTTATTGATAATGGCATTGTTGTTAGCATTGTTGAACACATAAATACCTTCCTGATTGTTTGAAGCCGTGTTCCAGGATACCGTGTTGTTACTGGAGTTATCCAGACAAATAGCAGCCCAAACACTATGAGTGACAGTGTTTAGAGTGATGGTGTTCAGTGTAACCTGATAAAGCCGGATACCATTACCATTCAAAGTGATATTAATGTTATTCATGATGGTGTTGTGCTGACTGTTCTGATCCAGGCAAATAGCACTGTTCAGGTTATCATGAATGTTATTCAGGCTAACCGCGTTATAACTAGCACCCTGTGTAAGATAAATCCCCTCCTGCTTACCAGTGACAGTATTACTAGTGAGATTGTTGCCTGTGGAGTTCCAGACGCTAATTCCACACCAACTACTGCTGTTACCAGTGATATTAGTTCCGTTGATGATGTTGTTATTAGCGTTGTTCATTAAGTGGATACCTTCCACATTGTTAGTTAACGTATTTCCACCAGTTATCTGATTGTTGGAGGACCCATCAAGGACAATTGCACACCATAAGTTTGCAAGCAGATTGTTACTCGTAACAAAGTTCCCTACAGCATGGAATAATCTTATACCGTTGCTGTTCCCAGATATGAGGCCATTACCACTTATGTTAGTGTTATAAGAGGTATCCACACAAACACCACTGAACTGATTTCCAATGATAGTGTTTCCAGTAATAGTGTTGTTTGTTGATCCATTAAGGATATAAATTCCTTCCTGATTTCCAGACACATTATTACCATCTACTACTGTTCCCTGAGCATTACTGATACCAATACCACTCCAACTGTTACCAGTTAGGTTGTTACCAGTTAGATTACAGTTATTGGCACTATTAAGGTAGATTCCAGTAGAACCCCCTGTGATGTTTAAACCCTGAATAGTTGTACCAGATCCTGCAGGATTAATCAGAAACACGGGAAGGATGGCATTGGTTGCGCGAACTGTAACTATGCCACTACCACCATTTATGATTTGAACCAGTTTATCCACGACAATGTTTTCATTGTAGGTTCCCAAAGCCACGCTCACAGTTCCGGTGGCTTCAATGGCATTAACTGCAGTTTGGATAGTTCTCATAGGGCCAACCAGGCCACTAATCCAGACTGGACTGCTACCATCATAAGTATCATCCCCAGTGAGTCCATTAACATAACGAGCAGGGACAATTATCACCGGACTGGTTAAAAGCTGATTATCAAACTCTGCTGAAACAGTGGCAGTTCCCGGAGATTCATCGGCAGTTAAAGTGGCCGTGGCTATCCCATTGGTGGTGTTTTTAGTGGTGGTTTTACTTCCCAGACTACCCAGATCCGTGGTGAATCTTACCGGAGAATTATCCTGCAGATGACCATCAGCAGGGTCAATTGGAGTTAAGGTTTCTCCATCAAACCCATTGTTGAAGCTAACTATCATCTCACTGGTCCCACCATTTAAGATCACATCAGGATTAGTAGATAAGGTCATGTACAGCCAGGGAGAGTTTATTACATTTAATATTTCAGGAGCAGAGTTAGAACCCCACCAATTATACTGAGCATTGATTCCTACTATTTCAGAATAAATATCAACATTATTTTCAAAAATAGAGTTGAAATTCACTTTCACCCCTTCAGAAAACGTGTATATTCCAATATTGTTGTATTTAATATTGTTACCCGATATTGTGACTTTTTCAGTCCCTTCTCCAAGAGTTATTCCCATATCATTATTGAAAATGTTGTTGTCTTTTATTGTGACTCCATTTCCTTTTATGGCAACACCTATGCCACTTGTTGCCCCTTGAATAGTGAAACCACTTATCATAACGTTATCAAGCTTTCCTGCGATAGTTATAATCTCATCATTAGAGTAGAGCGGTGTTAGGAAGCTATTGGTACCATTTCCCACAAGGTTAATGTTATTCTCTATAACCAGTTTTTCGACATATGTGCCGCTGGCCACATTAATCGTCCAACCACTGTTAATGTTATTAAGAGCATTTGTTATAGTTGCCATTGGCCCCCTGTTCCCACTTATGTATATAGGGCTTGATCCGTCATAGCGGTCATCTCCAGTTGCCCCGTTAACATATAATGTATTTGTGATTTCCACATTGGTGTTTAATATTTGACTGTCCAATTGTGCAGTGATATTTGCAGTTCCAATACTTTCATCAGCAGTTAAGGTGGCTATTGCGATTCCATTACTGGTATTTTTGGTGGTGGTTTTGCTGCCTACACTTCCCAGATCGGTAGTGAAAGTAACCCCAGAACCATCTGGCAAATGACCATTAGCAGGATTGATGGGAGTTATGATTTCCCCATCATGAACATTGTTGAAACTAGCAGTGAGTGTGCTGGTTGCTCCATTAAGAACCAAAGCAGGATCGGCTATGAGAGTCATGTAAAGCCATGGGGCGTAATTCACTGTTCCACTTCCTGAAAACTGGCTTGATGGATTGTAGTTAGAACCCCACCAATTATTCTCAGCATCAATCACAGCATCAGTCAAAATTGCATTAGGTGAATTGCCAACTAGGCGGTTGAAGTGCATGATTACTGTACAATAATAGTTATTGTAGATAGCACCACCATCAAAAGTGGCGGTATTTCCAGTTAAGGTAGAGTTAGTGATGGTTAATGTACCCTCATTGTTGTATATGGCACCACCATAATTAGCCGTGTTTCCAGTTAATGTAGAGTTAGTAATGGTTACTGTACCACTAAAGTCATAGTTGTATATGGCACCACCATATCTAACGGCTGTATTTCCACTTAAAGTGGAGTTATTGATGGTTAATGTACCATCATAGTGGTATATGGCACCACCGTAATTGGCGGTGTTTCCAGTTAATGTAGAGTTATTGATATTAATTGTACTTCCATAGTTCAATATGGCACCACCATAATATCCTGCTGTATTTCCACTTAAAGTGGAGTTATTGATGGTTAATGTACCCTCATTGTATATGGCACCCGCATCACCACCAGTGGCGGTGTTTCCTGTTAGGGTGGAGTTATTGAGGGTTAATGTACCTCCATAGTTGTATATAGCACCACCATGCTGTGTGGCGTTGTTCCCTGTTATGCTGGAATTAATGATAGTTAAGATAGTATCGCTGTTGTATATGGCACCACCATCAGTGGCGGTGTTTCCAGTTAGGTTACAGTTAATTATGGTTAAATTAGACAAAGTAGCTATAGCTCCACCAGTCCCACCGAAAGTTCCGTTTCGGAGGGTAAAATTCGCTATAGTTACGTTTAATCCACCGCCTATGAATATTAACCGGCCATTATTAGCCCCATCAATAATAGTGCTAACAAGGTTTTCTCCAATTAAATTAAGGCTTTTTCCTATGTTTATGTGCCCAAAGTAATCTCCACTTACAATGTAGGTTGCACTGGCCACATTTATTGTTCCACCGGCGTTTATAGCATTAACAGCAGTTTGGATGGTTTTCATGGGTCCGGTAGTGCCACTGATGTAAGTAGGACTGGTCCCATCCCAACTATTATTCCCAGTGGCTTCGTTAACATATAATGTTCCTATCCCCACTGTGGTGGTGGTTGTTTGACTGTCCAGCTGTGCAGTTAAATGAGCGGTTCCAGTTCCTTCATTAGCAGTGAATGTGGCTATAGCTGCACCATTACTGGAATTTTTGGTAGTGGTTTTACTTCCCACACTACCTAGATCAGTGGTGAAAGTTATCAAAGAACCATCAGGCAAATGACCACCAGAAGGATCGATTGGTGTTATAACAACCCCATTATAAGCGTTGTTGAAACTCGCATTAAGCTGACTGGTTGATCCATTAAGAATAAGAGTAGGGTTGGCAGTTAATGTCATGTAAAGCCAGGGACTGTAATTCACTGTTCCTGTAAATTGGCTGGACGGATTGGAGTTAGATCCCCACCAGTTATTCTCAGCAGCAATCACAGCAGTAGTATAAATCGCATTAGGCGAATTACTGGTTACACGGTTGAAATGCATTACCACAACTGCACCAATACCACTGTTATATATGGCACCACCGTAATTGGCGGTGTTTCCAGTTAAGGTAGAGTTACTGATGGTTATTGTACCCCGATTGTATATGGCCCCACCACGATTTGTGGCGGTGTTTCCAGTTAGGGTAGAGTTATTGATGGTTACTGTGCCATATTCGTTATATATGGCACCACCATAATTTGTGGCGGTGTTTCCAGTTAGGGTAGAGTTATTGATGGTTAATGTACCCTCGTTATATATGGCACCCGCATCACCACCAGTGGCGGTGTTTCCAGTTAGGGTAGAGTTATTGAGGGTTAATGTACCAAGGTTGGCTATTCCACCACAATATGGGGCGGTGTTCCCTGTTATGGAAGAGTTAGTGATGGTTAATGTGCCAGAGTAGTAGTTGTATAGGGCACCACCAGCATTAGTGGCGGTGTTTTCAGTGATGAAACAGTTAGTGATGTTTAAATTAGCATAATTGTATATTCCACCACCATAAGTGCTTGCGCCGTTTCGAATGGTGAAGTTTGCAATATTTAAGTCATAATCAAGGTATAGTGGTTGACCATTATTAGTTCCATCAATAATAGTATTGTCACGGTTAGCCCCTATAAGGTTCAGACTTTTTGTGGTGGTAATGTGTTCATTGTAGGTTCCACTGGCCACATTGACAGTGCCACTAGTGTTAACGGCATTGCTGGCGTTTTGTATGGTTTTTTTAGGTCCGATTGTTCCACTAACCCATGTAGGACTGGTACCATCATAAGTATCATTACCACTGGTTCCGTTAACATAGATTGTGGAAGCCGCAGATACGGCTCCTGAAAACAGGATTACCACTATAAAAGTTGCAATTAAAAATAACAATTTACCCATTTTATCACATCCCATCACCATAATAATCCACCATATATATGTTGTAGTGACACCATTAAAGTGTTTACTAACAAACAAAAAGGGGAAAAATAATTGTCATCTTAATTTGACAATTATACTAGAACTATTGCCAAATACCCTAGAACTGGGTTAAACTGGGATAATTATCCATATTACCCCCACCAGGTACGGCATAAGTCCCACTTCCACTGTAGTCGCTCCAATAGTTTCCGGTGCCCACCCCATCATCATAACTGTTGACCCCATCATCATAGGCATTGTGGTTGGTGTTATTTACGAAATTATTCTGGAATATCTGGTTGTTACTGCTGCCATTCATACTGTAAAGCCCTTCACCATTACTGCCAACTGTATTGAAGTGTACCTGGTTCTGGTAACTGTTATCAATCACCATTCCAGCCCAACCCTGACCAGTCACATTATTATGGGTGACGTTGTTTAGATTAGCGTAATTATAGAGCCGGATACCATTACCATTACCAGTGATGGTATTCCAGTTTAGAGTATTGTTAACGGCATTATTAAAGCAGATTCCACTGTAAGCATTGCTGGTTGCAGTGTTATTGATTATGGCATTGTTGTTGGCATTGTTGAACACATAAATACCTTCCTGATTACTGGACACTGTATTCCAAGATACAGTATTGTTACTGGAGTTATCCAAACAGATTGCAGCCCAAACACTCTGAGTAATGGTATTTAAGGTTACTGTATTCTGAAGGGCCTGATAAAGCCTGATACCATTACCATTCATGGTGATATTAATGTTATTCATGATAGTGTTGTACTGGCTGTTCTGATCCATGCATATAGCACTGTTAAGGTTATCATGGATATTATTCTGACCCACAATGTTATAACTAGCACCCTGTGTAAGATAAATTCCCTCCTGCTTACCAGTGACAGTGTTATTAGTAAGGTTGTTGCCTGTGGAGTTCCAGACGCTAATTCCACACCAGCTACTACTGTTACCAGTGATATTAGTTCCGTTGATGAAGTTGTTGTTAGCGTTGTTCATTAAGTGGATACCTTCCACATTGTTAGTCAAGGTATTGCCACTGATTATCTGGTTATTAGAGGATCCATCCAGAACAATAGCACACCAAAGGTTAGCAGCTAGATTATTACCCAGGATAAGATTTCCAGTGGCATGGTAAAGCCTTATGCCATTGCTGTTTCCAGATATGAGGCCATTACCACTTATGTTAGTGTTATAAGAGGTATCCACACATACACCACTGAACTGATTACCGGAGATGATATTGCCCATAATTGTATTGTTGGTGGACCCGTTCAGGATATAAATACCTTCCTGATTTCCAGACACCATATTACCATTTACTACTGTTCCCTGAGCACCACTGATACCAATACCACTCCAACTGTTACCAGTTAGATTGTTACCAGTTATATTACAGTTACCCGCACCGTTAAGATAAATACCAGTAGAACCACCGGTGATGTTTAAACCCTGAATTGTGGTGCCCGATCCTCCAGTGTTAACCAGGAAGACAGGAAGACCAGTATTAGAAGCGTGAACATTTACAACGCCACTTCCACCATTAATGATTTGAACCAGCTTATCTAAAACTACATTTTCCAAGTAAGTACCTGTAGCCACTACAACCGTTCCATTGGATTCAATGGAATTAACCGCTACTTGAATGGTTTTCATAGGGCCAATCAGGCCACTGATCCAGGTTGAACTGCTTCCATCCCATGAATCATTTCCAGTAACTCCATTCACATAACGCACTGCTTTAATGATCACGTTAAGGTTTAATAGTTGATTATCTAGTTGTGCTGAAAGGTTTGCTGTTCCAGGGGATTCATCAGCAGTTAGGGTGGCTGTTGCTATTCCGTTAGTGGTGTTTTTGGTAGTGGTTTTACTGCCCACACTTCCCAGGTTGGTGGTGAATGTTACTGGGCTACCTTCTGGCAGGTGACCGTTAGCAGGATCGATTGGTGTTACTGTTACCCCATTATAAACACTGTTAAAGCTTGCATTCAGCTGGCTTGTGCTTCCATTATATACCAAGGCAGGGTTGGCATTGAAGGTCATATATAACCAGGGATTTGTGGTGACGGTTCCGGTGATCTGTCCAGCAACCGGGCCGGCGTTCTGACCCCACCAGTTGTAACGGCCATCTAAGGGTTGGGTGGTGTAGATATCTCTGACAGAATTTCCAGATATCCTACTGTAGTAAACCCAGGAGTTACTACCTGTATTGTAGATTCCACCCCCATTTGCAGTGGCAGTATTCTGGATTATGGTACTGCCATTAACAGTCAGCACACCGAAGTTGAGTATTCCCCCACCATTAGTGGTGGCCGTATTCTGAGTAATAGTGGAGTTGGTGACGTTTAAGATTCCCAGACTATATATTCCACCCCCATTTGCTGAGGCTGTGTTAAGGGTAATGATACAGTTAATAACTCCCATTGTACCTGAATTGTAAACTCCCCCACCGTTGGTGGTAGCAGTGTTCTGAGTAATAGTGGAATTGGTGAGGTTAAGTGAGCCAGCATTATTCACCCCTGCCCCATTGGAACTGGCACCATTTTGTATGGTAAATCCTGTGATGTTAACGTTAGTTCCTGCACCGTTTACGATGACAGTTCCTGCACCGTTTCCATTTATAATACTCAATCCTTGCCCGGATCCGTATAGATTTAGGTTCTTATTTATATTGAGAAGCTCAGTGTAGGTTCCAGCAGCAACATTGACGGTTCCACCAATATTTATGGCATTTATTGCAGTTTGGATCGTTTTCATTGGCCCCACAACGCCAGATATATACACTGGACTGGTCCCATCATAACTATCATTTCCAGTTGAACCATTGACGTACATGGTTTCTATTCCCACGGTAATGTTAGAAAGCTGGTTATCCACTAGTGCTGAGATATGTGCAGTTCCTGTGCCCTCATCTGCAGTCAAAGTGGCTGTACTGACTCCATTGGTAACGTTTTTTGTGATATTTTTACTACCCACACTTCCCAGATCCGTAGTGAAGGTTATTGGAACACCATCAGGGATATGGCCATTAGCAGGATTAATTGGTGTTATTATACTGCCATTGTAGACATTGTTGAAGTTGGCTGTTAAAACACTGGTACCTCCATTTAATATTAGTCGAGGATTGGTACTGAAGACCATATAAATCCAGGGGGAGTACGTAATTACAGTTCCTGCAAACTTACTGGACGGATTTGTATTGGATCCCCACCAGTTATAACGTGCATCGACAGCCCCATTTCCTGCTAGTTGTATTTCAATAGTTGAATTGTTAATTATCCTATTGTAATTTACTATTATTTGATTTGGAGCCCAGCAGTAAATGGCACCGCCAGATAGGGCAGTGTTGTTGGTCAAGTTACAATTGGTAATGTTCAGGTTACAATTGGTTGCACCATATATTGCTCCTCCATGATTGCCCGCAACATTATCCGTGATATTTACACTATTAACAATTAAATTTCCGAAACTTAATATCCCTGCACCAGCAGTAAGAGCATTATTTCCAGTTATAATGGAGTTTGTGATGTTTAATACTCCTGAATTTAATATCCCACCACCACTGGTGGCGGATCCTCTTTGTATGGTCACTCCAGTTAGGTTAACATTTACCCCATTATTAATGGTTACAACTGTTCCGGTGAAGTTTCCATCTATAATAGTTAGTCCAGGGCCGGTTCCAAATAAATTCATGCTACGATTGATGGTGATTAATTCATAGTAGGTTCCACTGGCAACATAAACCCTGTAACCATTATTTATAGTGTTAACAGCCGTTTGGATAGTTTTCATTGGCCCGGCTGTTCCACTAACCCATATTGGGCTGGTTCCATCCCAGGTGTCGTTTCCAGTAGCTGCATTAACATATAAAGTTTCTATCCCTACAGTGGAGTTTACTATCTGGTTATCGAGTTGGGCGGATATATGGGCGGTCCCTCTACCCTCATCAGCTGTTAACATAGCAGTTGCTAGCCCATTGGTTGTGGTTTTGATGGTGGTTTTGCTTCCCACGTTTCCGAGATCCGTGGTGAAGATAATCTGGTTACCATCAGGTATATGGCCCATTGCAGGGTTTAGGGGTGTTACAGTAACACCATCAAATAAATTGTTCAATCCGGCGGTGAGGGTGGATGTTGCACCGTTTGAGATCAATGTGCCATTAGCGGTAAGGTTCATGTAAATCCAGGGGGAGTAATTCGCTGCACCAGTGATGTGGCTGGAAGGGTCAGAGTTTGATCCCCACCAATTGTAACGAACATCAGCAATTTCATTGGAAATCAAATCATTGGCTGAATTATTAAATATCCTGCAGTAGTTAACGGTTAATGTTGTGAAGTAGCTGTTGTATATTCCACCACCGTTATAAACTGCGGTGTTGCCTGATATGGTACTGCCAGTAATGGTTAATATTCCGTAATTGACTAATCCACCACCATTATTAGCAGAATTGTTGTTTATGGTAGTGTTGGTGATGGTTACATTACCGGCGGTAACCAGGGCCCCACCATCAGTTGCTGCAGTGTTACCGGTGATGTTACAACCAGTAATGTTCAGTGTACCGGTGCCTCCAGTGTTAATTGCACCACTTGATTGGCTGGCAGTGTTACCGGTGATCTTGGTATTTATAATAGTTACAGAAGCATTATCCGTGTTAAATATTGCCCCTGCAACTCTGGCGGTATTATTAGTTAAATTACAGCCATTTATGGTTAATGAACCGAAGTAATTCTGTATGGCACCACCAGCATCAGCAGTGTTATTGGTTATGGTAGTGTTGATGAGGTTCATTATTCCCCTGTTGAATATTCCCCCTCCCCATGATAGCGTGCCATTACCATTTTTGATGGTGACACCGATAATGGTTACATTAGTTCCAGTATTGGTGGTTACCACTGTTCCAGTATTGTTCCCACTGATAAAGGTAAGCCCTTGACCGGCCCCATAAAGTAGCATGTTTTTATTAATGGTAATTCGTTCGATGTAAGTTCCAGAAGCCACATTAACTCGTCCACCACTAACTACTGTATTGATGGCTGTTTGGATGGTTTTCATTGGCCCCACAATGCCAGAGATATATGTGGGGCTAGTACCATCCCAAGCATCGTTTCCAGTAGCTCCGTTCACAAATAATGTGTCAATATTAATGGTAGTATTGAAAATCTGATTGTCCATACCTGCGGTGATAAATGCAATACCTGGCCCTTCATTAGCTGTTAGAGTAGCATTAACCAGGCCATTGATGGTGTTTTTAAAAATGATTTTACTACCTATGCTTCCGAAATCCGTGGTGAAAGTTACTGCACTCCCATCAGGCAGGTGTCCGATGGCAGGGTTTATTGGTGTTATTACCGTGCCGTTGAAAACATTGTTGAAATTAACAGCTATTAAACTGGTAGCTCCCTGTGATATGAGCTTGGGGGTGGCATTAAAGGTCATGTAAATCCATGGAGTGTAATTCACGTATCCTGCAAACTGGCTGGATGGGTTTAAGTTAGATCCCCACCAGTTGTTTTGTGCATCGAAAATTGGTGCTAGATTATTGGTAATCAGGTTTCCGGTGCCAGATATACGGTTATAATTCATGGTAACCGTACCATTACTATTGGCTATGACACTGCCAGTTCCTGCAATGTTACCGGTTAAGGTGGAGTTATATATCCTCAGCCTACCGTCATTGCCTATGACCCCACCTTGGTTGGCAGTGTTATTGCTGATGATTGAATTATAAATGGTTATGGGGCTGTGGTCAGGGTGAACGCCACCACCAATCACTGTCACTGAAATCGTGGCAAGGGCCCCACCATAACCACCACTGTTTCCAGTTATAATACAGTTATTAATATTTGTAGCACCATTATTTTCAAATAAAGCTCCTGCTCCTCCTCCACTAGGCGCAGTATTACCACTGAGTGTGGAATTATTTAAAGTGACGGATCCTTCACTATCAAAAATTGCACCACCGAATGGTGTGCCTCCAGACACTGTATTTCCTGTAAGGTTAGAATAGTTGATATTTAAAACACCCCGGTAATTGTAGATACCCCCACCCTGCATGGCAGTGTTATTGGTAATAGTAGAATTGTTAATGGTTAAAACTCCAGCGTTATATATTCCACCCCCTGATAAAGTATTATTCCCATTTCGTATCGTTAATTGATTAATAGTCACATAATTAGAAGCAGAAATTACCATAACCCTACCATTATTAGTACCATCAAGAATAGTCTGATCAGATCCCGCTCCAGTGATTGTAAGGTTTTTAGAAACAGTTAAGTGTTCAGCATAAGTTCCTGCTGCTACTATTACCGTCCAGTTGGGCGGTAATGCATTTATGGCTGTTTGGATGGTTTTCATCGGCCCTGTGGTTCCGTTAATCCATGTTGGGCTGGACCCATCCCAAGTGTCATTACCAGTAGCCGCATTAACGTAAAGCACCGGATCCATGATTCGAATGGTTGCAGTTAAATTCTGACTGTCCAGCCGTGCCGATACATTAGCATAACCTATTCCCTCATTAGCAGTTAATATGGCCGTTGATATCCCATTTACCGTTGATTTATTGGTGGTTTTGCTACCCACATTACCCAGATCCGTGGTAAAAGTTACTGAACTGCCATCTGGCAGGTGTCCCATGGCCGGGTTGATGGCGGTTACATTGGTTCCATTGTAAGCATAGTTGAAACTGGCATTGAGTTGGCCTGTAGATCCATTCACTATAATACCAGGGGTAGTGAGGTTCATGTATAGCCATAGGTTATAGTTGACTGTTCCATATATCTGTCCTGCCTGTGGTCCGCTATTTTGCCCCCACCAGTTGTACTGAGCATCAATGATACTTGCATAATATTGGTAGATTTCACGACCATTAGTCGCAGTGTTACCGGTGAGTCTGGAATATCGGATAGTTATAGTATTATAACCATATGCTATCCCACCACCATTAAGGGCTGTGTTTCCAGTGATAATTGAATTATTCACCGTAGTGGTACCAGCAGCATATATCCCCCCACCCCGATTGTTATTGGCAGTGTTTCCAGTGATGATACAGTTGTTAATAGTAAGAGTGGCTAGACTATAGATTCCACCACCATTATTGGTAATAGTTCCATTTCGAATGGTAAAATTAGCGATATTTACATTACTTAGAGCATCAATCCACACTGTTCGACCATTATTGGTCCCGTCAATAATAGTGGTGTCACGGTTAGTACCAATAAGATTAAGGTTTTTATTAATTGTTACATGCTCGTTATAGGTTCCTTCAGCTACATATACAGTTCCGTCAGTGTCAACGGCGTTGACCGCGGTCTGGATTGTTTTCATTGGCCCATAGGTTCCATTGAGATAAACTGGACTCATACCATCCCATGAGTCATTTCCACTGGTTCCATTAACGTAGAGTGGTGTGGCAGCGCTGGAAGTGTTCAAAGTTGTCAAAGAAACTGCTAATAAAAATAATATAATTAAAACAAAAAATATGCCTGATTTTTTAACATTTTCGCCCATGAGTAATGTTTTCAATCCACCCCTCTCCCTTTAAACCCCTTTAATTTAATTTGCACCCCACCCCTCTTATTAAAAAAATAAAAGATGATTGTGTAAACCTGGATTCGGACATTGAATTGATCATAGCCAATGCTACGCATTATTGCTTCTGGATGGGATATTATTATAATGATATGTATTTTATCATTAGATTGTAATTAATTTTTCGGAGGGAGAGATGTATGAATTATTATTACCTAAAATTGAAATCAATTATAAGGCTTGAAATCAATTATGGAGCCCCTAAAATGACAAAAAATATTCTAGGCATCACACTACCAACATGAACTTACTTATTAAAAAGAAATAATTGGGAGGGATTAAACCTTTATCCCTCAATTTATTTATTAAACACACTAAAATGGTGCCAAACTAGGGTTATTGTCCACATTACCAACTTGTATCAGGTATGGTCCGCTTCCACTGTAGTCGCTCCAGTAATTACCCACACCACCTATATCATAGATATCGGTGGTCCCATCTTCATAGGCGTTATGGTTGGTGTTACTTATAAAGTTGTTCTGGTATATCAGGTTGTTACTGCTTCCAGACATACTGTAAAGACCCTCACCATTACTTTGAACCGTGTTCATGGTTACAACGTTCAGAGCACTGTTATCAATCACAATTCCAGCCCAGCCCTGACCAGTGATATTGTTCTGTATGAGGTTATTCTCATTGGCATTATTATAGAGCCGGATACCATTACCATTACTAATAATATTATTCAAGTATATGGTATTATTTATTGCATTATTGACACAAATCCCACTATTCGCATTACCAGTTGCAGTGTTATTGATAATTTGATTGTTGTTGGCATTGTTGAAGAGGTAAATCCCCTCCTGATTTCCAGAGACGGTATTACAGTACACCAAATTATCATTGGCATTATCCAGACAAATAGCAGCCCAACTGCTACCCGTAACCACATTCCACATAATATTATTCAAATTGGCACCTGCAATTCGGATACCATTACCATTGAGGTTTACACTGGTATTATTAATTATCATATTGTACTGGCTGTTACTATCCACACATATGGCACTGTTGAGGTTACTTTGGATGTTATTCTGGCTTACGATGTTGCTAGTGGCAGTCTGAGTAAGGTAAATTCCCTCCTGCATACCATTGATCATGTTTTGATCAAGGGTGTTGTTGGTACTGTTCCAGATACTAATACCACACCAGCTACTGCTGTTTCCAGTGACATTATTACCAAAGACTAAATTAAAGTTGGAATTATTCATGAGATGAACTGCTTCCACATTATAATTCAAGGTGTTTTCCTGTACAAAGTTTTCTCCAGCTCCATCTAAAACCACAGCACACCACAGATTCTGGGAGATATTATTACCAATTATGATGTTTCCAGTGGACTGATAAAGCCTAACTCCATTACTATTCCCAGCAATAAGCAGGTTATCAACAATGGTTGTATTAGTAGATGCATCCACACCAACACCGCTGAACTGGTTATTTTGTATAGTGTTATTGTAAATAGTGCTGTTGAAAGATCCACCCAAGATATAGATTCCTTCCTGGTTACCGGAAATCCAATTACTGGCAACAACTGTTCCCTGACAACCATTGATACCAATACCACTCCAACTGTTACTGGTGATGTTGTTACCTGTCAAGGTGCAGTTATTAGCACCGTTGAGGTAGATTCCTGTGGAACCTCCGTTGATAATGAGACCCTGGATAATAGTTCCCACTGCTCCACTGTTTATGGTGACTACTGGTAGCGAGTTATTGGGGGCATGAATGGTCACTAAACCTGCGTTCAAGATGGTTAAAGTTTTGTTCACTTCCAGGTTTTCGTTATACTGGGCAGGAGTGCCTTCATCGTCATGGATGATGATAATATCATTTGCAGAGGCAGCGTCTATGGCAGATTGAATGCTATCTCCAACAAAAACATCATAGGTTTGAACTGTTGATTTCCACTGGTTGTAGGCCCTGTTTAAAAGTGGCAGAAACTCTGCGGTGGCTTTCTGGTTACCAGCCGCGTTGGGATGGTCATCACCATTGTGGTATGGTGATATTCCATCATAAGATGCAGCATATACGTATTCTACTACACCATCAACCACCCGGTGGTGGGAGTCAGTTTCGGATAATACACAGTAGAAATCAAAAACGAAAACATTATTTCCAGGGTAGTCTGAAAGCCATCCTGTTTCTTTATTCACCAACCACTGGCATAGTTCCCTGGTTAAAAGATAACTGCTAACTGTGGTTTCTCCTGGTGGGGTGATTAAAACGAATAATTTATCTTGATGAGCTGCAAAATATGGTTTAAGGTCATTATAGATGGCTTTTTCATCATTAATACTACTTCCCACTTCAGAGAGGGGGTAACAAGATTTGAACATGATTATCTCATTTTCACCACCAGGATTGGGCATGGTGTTGGTGGTGTATGCTGAATGGGAGGTGGTATTATAGACGTAGGGCATTTTAACATCATTGAACCATAGATCCCAGTCACCGGTATCGGTATGGTCTCCCAGGTTATCATTGGGTTGGGCATCCCAACCATAATTGGTGTCACTGACATAGTAATTGTTAGCATTTAGATTAGCACCGAGGTTACCGTTTCCAGTGGCTAACCAGTTACTTCCACAGGAATGGTGTATGAATACTATCCGGGTGGTATTAACCGGAGGTTCAGAAGAATATTGGGCTTCTGAGGTTCCTTGAAGGGTTTCTTCACTTCCATTGGAGTCTGCTGCTGAAACAACGCTCAAAATCGATATCAATGCCAATAAAATTATGGGAATTATCACTAATTTCTTGTCCATTATAAAAACCACCAGCCAAATATCATTAATTAAATATTAATGTTATAGAGGATATTTATTAAGTTTATCATAATCATTGATATATGAAATTTCAAACTTAATCGAAATTTCAAATTTACTCAGATCAGTAAAATATTATCAATATTCTTCAAACTTTTTATGAAAAAATCTGTGCGTACTAGTCCTTAAAACAAAAAAAAGATAGATAGGGATTATTAATTCATTTCCCTACTTTAAATCACGTGCATTAGAACGGTGTTAAACTGGGATGGTTGTCCACATTACCAATCTGTATGAGGTATGGTCCGCTTCCACCGTAATCACTCCAGTAATTACCCACCACACCGTTGTCATAGGTGTTGCTGGTTCCATCTTCATAGGCATTACTAGCCGGGTTGTTAATGAAGTTGTTCTGGTATATCTGGTTGTTTGTACTGCTGTTCATACTGTAAAGACCAAACCCATTATCCTGGAAAGTGTTGTAGTGTATCTGGTTCTGGTAACTGGAATCAATAACCATACCAGTCCAACCCTGACCACTGACACTGTTATAGGTAATACTGTTGTTGTCAGCGTAGTTATAGAGCCGGATACCGTTACCATTACTAGTGACATTGTTGCCTGTGACATTGTTACCAGTGGCACTGTTAACACAAATACCACTGTAGGCATTGCCAGAGGCAGTGTTATTGTTAATTGTATTATTGTTGGCGTTATTGAAGATGTAAATACCTTCCTGGTTACTGGAAACAGTATTCCATGACACTGTGTTACTGCTGGCATTATCCAGACAAATAGCAGCCCAAACACTATGAGTGATAGTGTTCAGGGTGATGGTGTTTAGTGTGGCCTGGTAAAGCCGTATACCATTACCATTCAGGGTGATATTGGTGTTATTCTGGATAGTGTTGTACTGACTGTTACCATCCAGACAAATAGCACTGTTCAAGTTACTTACAATGTTATTCTGACTGACCATATTATAATCAGATGCTTGAGTGAGATAGATACCTTCCTGTTTACCTGTGATAGTGTTGTTGGTTAAATTATTGCCAGTAGAGTTCCAGACACTGATACCACACCAGTTACTGCTGTTACCAATAATAATAGCACCCATGATAGTGTTGTTATTGGCATTGTTCATGAGATGAACTCCTTCAACATTATTAGTTAAGGTATTAGAACCAGTAACGAAGTTGTTAGAGGACCCATCCAAGGTTATGGCACACCACAGATTCGTAACAATATTATTATCTGAAACAACATTACCAGTAGCCTGGTAAAGCCTAACACCATTACCATTACCCGATATGAGAGTATTGTTTGTGACGGTGGTGTTGGATGAGTTATCCACACAAACACCACTGAACTGATTCCCAGTGATGGTGTTGCCGGAGATGGTGTTGTTATTGTTACAATTCAGAATGTAAACACCCTCCTGGTTACCAGAGACAAAGTTATTGTTAACCGTGTTCAGGGAAGCACCAGCCAGACAAATACCAGCCCATACATTGTTAGTGATATTGTTACCTGTCAGGTTATTTCGACTGCCCATAACGAGGATCCCAATGTTATTGCCAGTCAAGTTATTGGCAATAATGGTACAGTTGTCTGCACTGGATAGGAGGATTCCATTGGCAGTGGTTGCACCAGAAACTACAAATCCCTCAATGGTAGAACCACTGCCCGCTAAGTTTACAGTGAATACCGAGTCAGAAGAATCTGAAGCAATTACATTTGCTTTTACTGGAGTTGTTAGGGTTAAAGTTTTATTAACTATCACATTTTCGGTGTGTAATCCTGCACCAACTGCCAGGGTGTCCCCGTTAATTGTGTCAGCATCATCGATGGATTCCTGAATGGTGTTAAACCATTCTTGAGTGCGGATATTTAAAACTGGGACAATGCGGACTGTGGAGTTAAGAATTTGATTATCAAGCTCCCCTGAGACGTTGGCAATTCCAAATAATTCATCTGCAGTTAAAACAGCTGTGGCAATACCATTAAATGTGTTTTTAGTAGTTGTTTTACTACCCACATTTCCCAGATCCGTGGTGAAAGTCACCGGTGTACCATCCGCCAAGTGACCAGTTAATGGATCAAAGGGTGTCACCGTAACTCCATCATAGGCATTGTTAAAGTTACCAGTAAGGGTGCTGGTTGTTCCGTTTATTATCAAATTCGAACTTTGAGTGAAGGTCATGTAAAGCCAGGGCGAATAAGTCACATTACCAAAGATTTCAGCAGAAGGACTGCTGTTTGAACCCCACCAATTATATGTTGCATTTACTCCCAATGTACCTCCATTATAGAAGTCGTAGGTGTAGTTTCCAACGATCCTGTTGAAATGGACGTCAGCAGGGGAATTCACGAAGATACCGTTACGGTTTCCAAGGACACTATTCCCTGAAATGTTAATGGCTGGGTCAGAGTATCCTACCACATACAATCCGTAGTACTGGTTATCCCCTCCGGCAAAACCATTTCCAGAAACTGAGTTATCCGTAATAGTTGTTGTGCCTCTTACTGTGGCTTGTAGTCCACTTCCGGTGTTGTTGCTTAGTGTGGTGTTTTTTATGGTTAGATTTTGACTGTTCCCGTCTCCCATCAGGACATATATTCCGTGATTGTCTGCTTGAGTGACAGTGGTGTTATCAATCACAACATTAGTAAGCACCCGACTATCCCCATTCAATACTATACCATAAGTAGCAGGGTTAGTGATGGTGATGTTTGTGATGGTAATACCGGAAATAGTGGCCCTATAATGATTTTCAACACCATTAGACTTAGAATCAGTAATGTTAGTGTTATTAATAGTTACATTGGCCAAAACAGCATAGTCACCAAGATAAATAGCCTGCAATGTGCTGTTAGTGATATTCACCCGATCAATAGTAGTATTAATACTGGTTCCAAGTAGGATAATGGCTTGTTGACTGTTGTCGGTTATGTTAAGGTTTCTGAGTATTAAATTGTCACAATTATTAACGTAAACCGCATAATTATACGCCCTCACACTGTTATCGAAGATCGTATTTTCAATAGTAGTGTTATCCACGTTTTCCAACTGGAAAACGGTTCCACCATTATTTAGAGTGCCATTGTTAAAGACCAACCCACTAATATCCTGAATATATATCCCATTACCGTTATTTTCAACACGGTTGCTGTTGATGGTGGTTGTGAGATTGTTATTTCCTTTTAACCAGAGACCCCATCCCCCATTATTAAAGAGAGTATTATTGGTCACAGTTAAGTTCTGACTGTTAACATGCCCCATCAGGACATATATTCCGTGATTGTCTGCTTGAGTGACAGTGGTGTTATCAATCACAACATTAGTAAGCACCCGACTATCCCCATTCAATACTATACCATAAGTAGCAGGGTTAGTGATGGTGATGTTTGTGATGGTAATACCGGAAATAGTGGCCCTATAATGATTTTCAACACCATTAGACTTAGAATCAGTAATGTTAGTGTTATTAATAGTTACATTGGCCAAAACAGCATAGTCACCAAGATAAATAGCCTGCAATGTGCTGTTAGTGATATTCACCCGATCAATAGTAGTATTAATACTGGTTCCAAGTAGGATGATGGCTTGTTGGCTGTTATTGGTGATGTTAAGGTTTCTGAGTATTAAATTGTCACAATTATTAGCGTAAACCGCATAGTTGTAAGCACGTACATTATTGAAACTGGTATTTTCAATGATGGTGTTATCCGCGTTTTCTAATTGATAAGCGGTTCCGCCATTGTTTTGGATGTTGTTGTTGGTGTCGCTTATTGTTAATCCGTTTAAATCCTGGATGTATATTCCGTTGGTGTTGTTTTCAACAGTGTTGTTGTTGAAGATTACTGTAGGGTTGTCGTATCCTAGCATCCAAACTCCCCAATTCCCATTATTACAGAAACTATTATTATTGTCTTGAATTATAACGGTTCCCCTTCCAGATACGTGAAGTCCGTCTCCTCCATTGTTATTTGATGTGGTGTTAGTTAGGTTTAAGTTCTGACTGTCAGCATACCCCATCATTATGTATATTCCATGACTATCCGCCTGGGTAACCATGGTATTTTGTATCAAAACATTGGTCAGCACCCGACCATCCCCATTCAACACTATCCCATGACTAGTAGGATTGATGATGGTAGTGTTAGCAATAGTAATACCATAAAGATAAGAATAATATCCTTTTTCTATACCATTGGATTTAGTGTCAGTGATATTAGTGTTATTAACGGTTACGTTGGTAAGCACAGCGTATTCATTTAACCATATAGCCTGATTGGTACTGTTAGTGATGTTCACTTGATCAATAGTGGTGTTAGTGGCTGTTCCACCTATAAAAATAGCTTGAGCTGAATTGTTAGTGATATTAAGATTTCTCAATACCAAATTATCACAATTATTAGCATAAACCGCATAATTATACGCCCTCACACTGTTATCGAAGATCGTATTTTCAATAGTAGTATTATCCGCATTTTCCAACTGGAAAACAGTTCCACCATTATTTAGAGTGTCATCGTCAAAGACAAATCCACTAATATCCTGAATGTAAATCCCATTACCATTGTTTTCAACACGGTTGTTGTTGATGGTGGTTGTGAGATTGTTATTTCCTCTTAACCAGAGACCCCATCCACCATTATATCTTGATTTGGTGTTAGTTATGGTTAGGTTCTGGCTGCTGGCATGCCCCATCATTATGTATATTCCATGGCTATCTGCCTGGGTAACGGTTACGTTGTTTATCATAACATTGGTCAGCACCCGACCATCTCCATTCAACACTATTCCATGACTAGTAGGATTGGTGATAGTAGTGTTAGAAATAGTTATACCGTATAAGGTGCAGTAATATCCTTTTTCTATACCATTGGATTTAGTGTCAGTGATATTAGTGTTATTGACGGTTACGTTGGTAAGAACAGCGTATTCATTTAACCATATAGCCTGATTGGTACTGTTAGTAACATTAACCTGGTCAATGGTGATGTTAGTGGCTGTTCCCCCCAAATAAATGGCATTTAATGAGTTGTTAGTGATATTAAGGTTTCTTAGTATCAGATTGTCACAATTATTAGCGTACACCGCATAGTTGTAAGCGCGTACATTATTGTTGAAACTGGTATTTTCAATGGTGGTGTTATCCGCGTTTTCCAACTGGTAAGCGGTTCCGCCATTGTTTTTGATGTTGTTGTTGGTGTCGTTTATTGTTAATCCGTTTATATCCTGGATGTATATTCCGTTTGTGTTGTTTTCAACATGATTATTGTTCAGGGTTACTGTGGAGTTGTTTTGTCCATTTACCCAGATCCCCCAGTCATTATTGTTTTGTAGGGAGTTGTTGGTTATGTTAACGGTTCCTCTGGTGGTGATGTGTAGTCCGCGACCACCATTGTTATTTGATGTGGTGTTAGTTAGGTTTAAGTTCTGACTGTCAGCATGCCCCATCATTATGTATATTCCATGACTATCCGCTTGGGTAACCGTGGTATCTTGTATTACAACATTGGTAAGCACCCGGCCATCCCCATTCAACACTATTCCATGACTAGTAGGATTGATGATGGTAGTGTTAGCAATAGTAATACCATAAAGATAAGAATAATATCCTTTTTCTATGGCATTAGATTTGGTATCTGTGATATTTGTGTTGTTGATAATTACATTGGTCCGAGTAGCATGGTCATCAGGCAGTAGTATGGCTTGGCTGGTACTGTTGGTGATGTTAAGTTGATCTATGGTGATGTTGGTACTAGTACCGCCTAGGTATATGGCTTGTTGACTGTTATTGGTGATGTTAAGGTTTCTTAGGATTAAATTGTCACAATTATTAGCACGCACAGCAATGTTATAAGCTCGAACATTGCTGTTGAAACTGGTATTTTCAATGATGGTGTTATCCGCATTTTCCAACTGGAATACGGTTCCACCATTATTTAGAGTGTCATCGTTAAAGACCAACCCACTAATATCCTGAATGTAAATCCCATTACCATTGTTTTCAACACGGTTGTTGTTGATGGTGTTTGTGAGATTGTTATTTCCTTTTAACCAAAGACCCCATCCACTATTTTCAAATGAGGTGGTGTTAGTTATGGTTAGGTTTTGGCTGCTGGCATGCCCCATCATTATGTATATTCCATGACTGTCCGCCTGGCTTACAGTGGTGTTGTCAATAACAACATTGGTAAGCACCCGACCATCCCCATTCAACACTATCCCATGGGTAGTGGGGTTAGTGATGGTGGTGTTAATGATGGTTATACCGGAAATAGTGGAAGTATAATAATTTTCAATACCATTGGACTTAGTGTCAATGATATTCGTATTGTTAATAGTAACGTTAGCTAAAACCGCATTGGCATTAACATAAATACCCTGCCCGGTGCTGTTAGTAATATTCACCTGACCAATAGTGATGTTAGTGGCTGTTCCACCTATAAAAATAGCTTGAGCGGAATTGTTAGTGATATTAAGGTTTCTGAGTATCAAATTGTCACAATTATTAGCAAAAACAGCATAATTGTAAGCGCGTACATCATTGTTGAAACTGGTATTTTCAATGATAGTGTTATCCGCATTTTCCAACTGGAAAACGGTTCCACCATTATTTAAAGTGTCATCATTAAAGACCAACCCACTAATATCCTGAATATAAATCCCATTACCATTATTCTCAACACGATTATTGCTAATTGAGTTAGTTAGATTATTATTTCCCCTTAACCAAAGACCCCCTCCACTATTATTAAAGAGAGAGTTATTGGTCACAGTTAAGTTCTGACTGTTAACATGCCCCATCATAACATATATTCCATAACTGTCCGCCTGGCTTACAGTGTTGTTATCAATAACAACATTAGTAAGCACCCTACTATCTCCATTTAACACTATTCCATGGGTAGTGGGGTTAGTGATGGTGGTGTTAATGATGGTTATACCGGAAATAGTGGAAGTATAATAATTTTCAATACCATTGGACTTAGTGTCAATGATATTCGTATTGTTTATACTTACGTTAGCTAAAACCGCGTTGCTATTAAAATAAATACCCTGCCCTGTGCTATTAGTAATATTAACCTGACCAATAGTGATGTTAGTGGCTGTTCCACCTATAAAAATAGCTTGAGCTGAATTGTTAGTGATATCAAGGTTTCTGAGTATCAGATTGTCACAATTATTAGCGAAAACAGCATAATTATACGCCCTCACACTGTTATCGAAGATCGTATTTTCAATGGTGGTGTTATCCGCATTTTCCAACTGGAAAACGGTTCCACCATTATTTAAAGTGTCATCATTAAAGACCAACCCACTAATATCCTGAATATAAATCCCATTACCATTATTCTCAACACGATTATTGCTAATGGTATTTGTGAGATTATTATTTCCTTTTAACCAAAGACCCCATCCACTGTTGTTTGTGAGGATGTTATTGGTCACAGTTAAGTTTTGACTGTTAATATGTCCCATTGGGATATATATTCCATAGTCTGCCTGAGTAACAGTAGTGTTATCAATCAAAACATCAGTGAGTGCCCTACTATCTCCATTTAAAACTATTCCATAAGTAGCAGGGTTAATGATAGTGGTGTTAGTGATGGTTATACCCGAAATAGTGGAAGTATAATAATTTTCAATACCATTGGATTTAGTGTCAATGATATTCGTATTGTTAATAGTAACGTTAGCTAAAACCGCGTTGCTATTAAAATAAATACCCTGCCCTGTGCTATTAGTGATATTCACCTGATCAATAGTAGTGTTGGTGCCAGTTCCAAGTAAAATGATGGCTTGTTGGCTGTTGTTGGTGATGTTAAGGTTTCTTAGGAGTAAGTTGTCACAGTTATTGGCGTAAACAGCGTAGCTGTATGCACGTACGATGTTGCTGAAGATTATGTTTTCAATGGTAGTGTTATCCGCATTTTCCAGATAGAAAACAGTACCGGCATTATTAAGGACATTGCCGTTGAAAACTGTTCCACTGATGTCCTGGATGTATATTCCATTGGTGTTATTTTCAACATGATTGTTGTTGATGGTGGCTGCATTGTTGTTTCCGCTTAACCAAATTCCCCAACCATTGTTGTTGATGAAGTTATTATCTTGAATTATGATATTTCCTCTTAATGCAGTGTATAACCCATTAACTGTGCTACCCGTGATATTAGTGTTGGTTATGGTTGCGTTTTCACTGTTTTCATCAGTCATGATGATTCTTATTCCATCAGCTGTAGCCCCAGTAACCTGTGTATTATTAATTACCACATTATTGGTATACTGCCCATAATAATCAAAATCCGGCAAATAAATACCATAACCCGTAGAATTGAAAATATTAGTATTCCCAATAGTGATACCGTTAATATTAGAACGGTTGCTTTTCTCAATACCACTAGCCCCAGTATTAGTAATGTTAGTGTCTTGTATAGCCAAGTTAGTAGTGGTT
>Ga0351925_1028_pt1 | contig 28635 bp, 32 predicted proteins | sample BONcelHT113001D9_FD_206870 | JGI IMG/M metagenome (GOLD analysis project Ga0351925, IMG submission 206870) | Enriched cells from coal bed in the Powder River Basin, Montana, United States - BONCAT cells T11 rep2 HSBNCT.T11.300.1.D9 ... | reverse complement strand
CTCATGAAGATCGTAGAGAACAAGGACGACCGGTTTAACGGTCAGATCTTCAACATCGGTAACCCGAGGAACGAGGCGACCGTCAAAGACCTCGCCATCAAGTTGAAGGCAATGTTCGTGGACGATCCCAGGACAAAGCACTATACGAAACATTCCGAGATCATCGAGGTCTATTCCCGCGATTTCTATGGGGAAGGTTATCAGGACATCGACCGCAGGGTTCCCTCGATAGCGAAGGCCAGAGAGCTCGTTGGCTGGGAGCCGCTCGTCGACCTTGACACGGCGCTGAAGAAAACCCTTGATTACTACCTGGAGACGAGTCTTCCCGGGGAAACGGGCAGGTAGCGAACTCTTGAGCGGGACCATAGGGATCAAGGTCGATGTGGATACGTTTGAGGGCATGCGCAGTGGTGTGCCTGTCCTCCTCGACATATTCCGGCATCACGATATCAAGGCGAGTTTTTTCGTCCCCATGGGAAAGGACAATACGGGCAGGACCGTAAAGAGGGTTTTCACCCGGAAGGGTTTTCTCAAGAAGGCGGGACGGGTAGGGGTTGTGAGTACCTACGGCATAAAGACGCTCATGTACGGTCTTGTGTTGCCGGGGCCGCAGATTGCCCGCAGGAACATAACCCTTGTCAGGAAGATTCTCGACAACGGGCATGAGCTGGGCATCCACGGCCATGACCATGTCCGATGGCACGATTCAATCAAGCATTTTGACGAAGCTGAAACGCGCCGCGAGATTGACCGGCTGCTCACCGTTTACCGGATGATCGTGGGGGAAGATGCCCGTTCCTTCGCCGCACCGGGATGGATGATAAACCCCTTCGTCCTCAAGGTCTTCCAGGAAAAAGGGCTGATATACTCCAGCGATACCCGGGGTGTATGCCCCTTCTATCCTCAAATGGGGGGCACCCGATTTAGAATAGTGCAGATTCCGACGACCCTTCCCACACTCGATGAGGTGATAGGGGTCATAAGCGCCGAGGAGAAGGCTCTTGTCGACCACTATCTTTCGCTGCTGATGGAAGGCCTCAACATCCTGACGGTCCACACCGAACTGGAAGGCAAACGCTGGAGCGGGTTCCTCGATGCTTTTCTCGGAGAGGCCGGAAAGCGTGGTTTCACCTTCAAACGCCTCATGGACATCGCCCGGGAATTCAAAGACACGGCCGACACTCCCGTATGCACAATCGAATACGGTTCCGTCCCCGGCCGCGCCGGGGAGGTGTGTTGCCAGAAAGACAGGTAATTGGTCATAGGTCCCGGGAAAGGACAGGAGAAAGGGCCGATCCTGCCTGTCTCATGACGTCTGGTTCCTGCCCGACGTGCCGGGCATGGCTGTCCATTACCTATTACCTATTACCCCTGACCTCATTGACAGATTTCTTTTCTGTGCTATAAAAGAGCCTATAACCTGCTCTTAGCAAATTCAAGAAAGGAGGCGAATATGGCGGGTAGTGTTTACAAGATCATCGAGATTGTAGGAACAAGTGAGAAGTCCTGGGAGGACGCCGCTAAGAATGCCCTTGAGACTGCGGGGAAATCCCTCGAGGACCTTCGTGTCGCCGAGGTTATCAAGCAGGATGTCACGCTGGAGAACGGAAAGGTGAGCCAGTACAGGGTGAGGCTCAATATTTCCTTCAAGTATCACAGCGAGTGATCAAGGGGAAGGGGCAGATGGAAAAAGGGGGACCTCCTCAAGAGGTCCCCCTTGTCGTTCTTAATGCGTGCTTTCTAGTACATGCCGTCCATGCCGCCCATTCCTCCCGGGGGCATCATAGGCATCTGGGCGCCTTTGTCTTTCGGCTTTTCAGCGATCATGCAATCGGTGGTGAGCAGAAGCGATGCGACTGAAGCGGCGTTCTGAAGGGCCGTGCGGGCGACTTTGGTCGGATCGATGATGCCTGCGGCCACCATATCGTCGACAAACTCTTCCTTCGCGGCGTCGAAACCGAAGTTGCCCTTGCCGTTCTTTACCTTCTCGATGATGATGGAACCGTCGTGGCCGGCGTTCGTTGCGATCCAGCGCAGAGGGTCTTCGATGGCCTTCTTGACGATATTGACGCCGAACTGTCTTTGGCCTTCGAGTTTGAGTGTATCGAGTTTCGAGATGCACCTGATGAAGGACACGCCTCCACCGGGAATGACGCCTTCCTCAACGGCCGCCTTCGTGGCGTTGAGGGCATCCTCGACGCGGGCTTTCTTTTCTTTCATCTCCGATTCTGTCGCTGCGCCGACGTTGATCACGGCAACACCGCCAACGAGCTTCGCGAGCCTTTCCTGGAGTTTTTCCCTGTCGTAATCGGATGTGGTCTCTTCGATCTGGGTGCGGATCTGTTTGACCCGTCCCTCAATGTCTGACTTGTCGCCTGCGCCGTCGACGATCGTCGTGTTATCTTTGTCGATGACGACCCTCTTGGCCTGCCCCAAGTCTTTCAGGGTGATGGTCTCGAGCTTGATGCCCAGTTCTTCGGAGATCATCTGTCCACCGGTGAGGATAGCGATGTCTTCGAGCATTGCCTTTCTTCTGTCTCCGAAGCCGGGGGCCTTGACGGCTGCAATCTTCAGGGTGCCCCGGAGCTTGTTCACCACGAGCGTGGCCAGAGCCTCGCCTTCAACATCCTCGCAGACGATGACGAGGGCCTTGCCCATCTTCGCCACCTGCTCGAGGATCGGCAGAAGGTCCTTCATGTTGCTGATCTTCTTCTCGTTGATGAGGATGAAAGGCTCGTCGAGGACCGCTTCCATCTTTTCCGGGTTGGTGACGAAGTACGGTGAGATATATCCTTTGTCGAACTGCATGCCTTCGACGATGTCGAGGGTCGTTTCCATGCTCTTTGCTTCTTCAACGGTGATGACGCCTTCCTTGCCGACCTTGCTCATGGCCTCGGCGATGATGTTGCCGATGGTGTCGTCGTTGTTCGCGGAGATGGTCCCGACCTGCGCGATCTCTTTCTGGTCCTTGGTCGGCTTGGAGAACGTCTTCAGTTCAGCGACGATGACTTCGACCGCCTTCTCGATGCCGCGTTTGAGTTCCATGGGGTTGTGGCCTGCCGCGACAAGCTTGGCGCCTTCACGGTAGATCGACTGGGCGAGGACTGTTGCTGTCGTGGTACCGTCGCCGGCTACATCACTTGTCTTGCTGGCGACCTCTTTGACCATCTGGGCCCCCATGTTCTCGAATCTGTCTTCGATCTCGATCTCCTTGGCAACGGTTACTCCATCCTTTGTTACGGTGGGGGAGCCGAAGGTCTTTTCGAGAATAACGTTTCTACCTTTAGGTCCAAGAGTCACTCTGACAGCGTCGGCGAGTGTGTTGACGCCCCGCAGGAGTGCCTCCCTTGCGTTCTGATCATATTTGATTTCTTTAGCCATCCTTTGATCCCTCCTTCCTTAATTAATCTTCTACAATTGCAAGAACATCATCTTCCCTGAGAATGAGATGCTCTTCGCCGTCGACCTTGATCTCCGTACCAGAGTATTTTCCGAAGAGGATCTTGTCTCCAGGCTTCACGGTCAACGGTGCCTTCTGGCCGCTCTCAAGGATCTTCCCATCGCCCACCGCAACCACAATTCCTTCCTGGGGTTTTTCCTTGGCAGCGTCAGGAATGATTATGCCACCCTTCGTTTTTTCTTCTTCCTCGATTCTCTTGATAAGAATTCTGTCCTGTAATGGTTTAACCTTCATTGTTTCACGCTCCTTTCTGTGATTGTAAAGTTAGCAATAGCGAAAAACGATTGCTAAAAGTAATATAAGGATGTAGGTAAGTTTTTGTCAATACCGGAGGTCAAATTTTTAGCAACAAATTTACCCCTTCTTTGTACCATTTGGTGAAGAACTCATTTTCCGCCCGGTTCGTGTCAGGGTCGGAAATGATGGATGAGAAGACCTTGTCTTTGTCGATGATGGTTTCGTACTCACGCTCAGCCTGGGAGGCAAGACGGTCGACCATGGCGCCGAGGATCTCCTCCTTGCCGCTGCTGCACAGCCACAGTGCCCACCAGCGGTCGTAGGCCCCGCGGACCTTTTTTCTGCTCTCGTCGTAATAGCTTGCGAAGGAGGGGAGCCACTCCTTTATCGTGTCCTTTGATTCGAAAAAGACCTCTTCCACGAAGGGGAACCGCTCGAGGACATCCATTTCTATCCGGATTTTCTTGATGAAGCCCTCTATGATGTCTTCGGCGCCGTGCTTCTTCTTGTAGACCTTTGATTTGAGATTGTTCCAGACCTCGATGACGGGGTAGATCTCCATGTTCTTCTCGGAGTAGTTCACCGTTTCGATGTTGTCAATCGCGTACCTGCGGGTGCCGGGGATGCCGTACATGAGAAGTCCGAGGAGGTCGGAAACGATGTGATAGAGGAGCGATCTGTTCCTGGGACGCTTCGCCGGGAACATAAAACAGATGAACTCATTGAGTTCCAGTGCTTCCACGAGGTGGTCTTTTTTTGGTTCGTTGTGCATATACTTGATGGCGTCGATGGCGAGGGAAATTGTGGCCATGGACTTCAAGTCTTCCTTATCCTTGATGAGTTCCCAGACATCGAGGATATGCCTGCGAGGGAGCACTATAGACCTTCCTTTCTAAGCTCTTCAAGAAGAGCTTTCTGCTTGTCGGTAAGTTTCTTCGGGATATCGATGATAACCTCCACGTATTCGTCGCCGCCCTGCCCGGGAACGCCGAGGCCTTTGAGACGGACCCTGGAATGGCTTTTTACTCCCGGCGGGATGGTGACCCTTTTCGGTCCCTCAATGGACGGGACCTCAACGACCGTTCCCAGAAGCGCATCGGTAAGCTTCACCTCTCTCGTTACGCAGAGGTCGCTGCCGGTGCGTTTGAAGACGGGATGTTCTCCCACCTTCATGGTTATGTACAGGTCCCCGCGCTGCCCCCCGCGGGTCTGATTGCCTTTGCCTTTCAACCTCAGCTTTTTTCCGCTCGCGATCCCTTTCGGTATCTTGACACTCACCTCTTCCGCTCCCGTCGTGGTGGTCAGCGATATCCGTTTTTCGGCTCCATGCATAGCGTCCATGAAGGGTATCTCCAGTTCATAGTACAGGTCGAGATCGCGGGCCGCCCCGGCTCCCTGCTGTTGCCTCCCGATGTAGTCGCCGAAATCCCAGGTTTGCTGCTGCTGCCGCTGCTGCCGGGCGCCCCGGCCGGCCTGCCTGCCGAAGACCATGCTGAAGATATCGCCCCCGCCGAAGCCGAGGTCCTTGAAGAGGTCTCCCACGTTGAAACCCCTGAAGATGTCTTCTTCGCTGTAACGCTGCTGGAAGCCTCCCATTCCGAATGTGTCGAACTGTTTGCGTTTCTCGGCGTCGCTCAGCACCGCATAGGCCTCATTGATGAGCTTGAACTTCTCTTCGGCCTCCTTGTTGCCCGGGTTGCGGTCGGGATGGTACTTCAATGCCAGTTTCCTGTAGGCTTTCTTCATTTCATCCTCGGAGGCCGTTTTCGACACGCCGAGCAGTTCATAGTAATCTTGTTTTCCTGCCATAGGGTTCATTACCTCACGTGAGCTATATATGTCCCGATGTTGCTCGCGACCGCGCGGGCAACGGCGGGACATTTCACCTTCATTATATATACCACCTGACGTTCCCCGTCAAATTCACTGATGGTCTCGAAATTCCCCATACCCTTCGCGATAACCGGACCATCCCCCTTCCAGAGCCTTTCGATCTCGCCTGTTATGTCTTCCCGGGGCAGACCCACGTTGGCCCTGCCTGTCGATATAATGCGGGGATGCAGCTTCCCAAGACCGAGGCGCCGGACGTCCTCCATGCAAAGGTCGTTCTGCGCGGGATGCTCCCTGACGGCATAGAAAACCTTCTTGCCCTCTCCTTCAAGAAAGCGGATAAGAGGGAGATCGAAAACGAAGTCTCCCATGTTGTCGCCCAGCATCAGTATCTCGTTGTGTTTAATGTAAATCGCAGCCGCAATTTTATCCATATCGCCGTGCAAAACAAAATCTTCCGCAGAGAAGGTGCCGCCGACGAAGTAGTCGGTGGAGTTCCCGAGAGCACAAAGGCGAAGGAAGTCTTTGAGAGATCCCCTCACGTTGCCGCCAAGGCTGTTCACGACCGCCTGAGCTTCCCTGTACTCCTGGTATTTCAGGGTGGCGTAAGGGTCCCAGACGCCGGTCTTCTGCCTTAAGTGGGCCAGCAGCCTGTCGGCAATCCCCGGCGGTGTTGCATCCTCCACGAAGAGCTCTTCGAGAAGGGATAGCGATGAAGCGACCACCCCGTGGTCGCCCCCGGAAAGGGCGGCTGTCTTTCGGATCAATCCCAGGAGGCATGTGCGGCAGGGTTCCTGTATTTTCATGACAGACAATAGAATATAACCAAACGATATGCATTTCAATGTCAAAGCCCTTCGGGCCCTGCAAATAAACTCTTCTATTCTTTCCTGCATTTGCTATAATGAGTGCAGGGGCATAGGGGTGGTTTCAGATCATACGGATTGACGCTGATATTCACGTTCACCGCTGGTGTTTTCTTCCACGTCGCCTGGCGTATTCTTCCGGCACAATCAATCTTCAACGGGGTTCCCCCGGAATGCAGGTGACAGATGGCAAACAAACAGCGCACAAGCGTCTATGTTGACTACCGTATTCTCGATCTCATCGCCGGAGCGGGAGTGGGCGATGAAGCTCTCCTTTCCGAATGGAACGCAGTCAGATCGATCTGGGAGCGCTACAAGCACGAAGCGTTGTCTCTCGTCACGTCCGTGGACGAGATGGAACTCGATTTCGTCATCCAGATGAACCGTGGCGGTCTCTGTGTCACCGATACCTTTCAGATCACCGACAATATCGATAATTTCGAACACTGGGAAGGCGCGGACCACAGCGATGCGGAGCACTGGAGGGCCATCGTGGAGCTCTATGACCAGCTCGATATCATAAGCGGGCACGATGATCTCGTCGGCGAGCATACCCATCCCCACTTCTACGAGAAGGTTGCCCGTGTTCTGAAGGAAGGACCGAGAGGCGACGGGAGCAGATCGGTTGCGTTCGATGAGGAAGCGGCGATACTCAGGGACTGTGCGGCGGCGCTCCATGATGTCTACGACATGCAACTCTGGGCGGACCTCAAACATATTCAATACGGCCTCAACTGGAAGATCCTCCAGTCCGTTCTGCCGAAGTATTCACGCAGCGCCACCTTGAACGGCGAGGATGCGGCGCTGAACAAGAACCTTCTCGGACTTCTCAACCGGCTCGTCAACATCGGGAAGAAGAGCTGCCCCCGGCTGCCCATGCAGGACCGGCATATCGATTTCGTTCTCGATATTGTCAGGAAGAAATACTGCCAGGAGAACATCGACCGCAGCATCTCGCATATAGCCCATTCCCTGAGAAACGGGATCGACTACTACCTTACGACAGACACGGAACTGGCAGAGAGATTCGCCGCAAGAAAGCAAAACCTCCAGCTCGCACTGGGAACATCCATCCATCTCGAGGTCCTGTGTCCCACGGAACTCCGGAAAAGACTAAAGACGGCTTGAATCGCTTGAGTGTTAAAAGACCCGATCGGACCGCAAGGCCGATCGTTCCGACACAAGGCCGGCTTCACACATTGCCTGCCCCGCGTCTTGTTTTTTTACGCGAGACCACTATCCATCTTTTTTTCAACCTTCAAGCGACTCAAGCCATTCAAGCGATTCAAGCGATTCAAGCCGTCTTTTCACTTCCACTCGTCCGTCTGCGGTTGGGGGAGCTGGTGGGATTTCAGGGTTTCTATGTACTTGTAGAAACCTTCCGGGTCGTCCTTTTCGAGTTTCTCGATCTCGGGGCGTATCTTGCCCAGAAGTTCCTCATTTTGTGCCGCCTCGATGGGATACTGCATGTACGACGAACGCCTGATGAGGGCATAGGCCTTCTGCTGTTGTGGTGTCAGGGCGAGGAACCTGTCCAGTTCGCTGAGCATGTAGGCTTTTCTTTCGTCGAGATGGCCGTCGACCTGCATGAGCAGGTTGAGGCTGAAATCAGCACAGGAGAAATAGGTGTGCATCTCGTCAAGGTTTTCGACGAGAAGACGTATCTCGCCAACTATCTCGGCGTCGTTCATGATTACGAAGGTCCCGTCGTCGACAAGTTTGCGCATCGGCGACATGGGGTGCATGGCAAAGGTCCGCACCCTGATGAAATCGGGTTTGATCTGGTTCAGAAGACGCGCCGTTTCGACGGCATTCTCGGAACTCATGGTCCTGCCGCCCACGCCGGGCATTATGTATTCCGACAACGACATCCCCGCTTCCACGACCTTCCTGCCCCCCTCGACGATGTCCTCCGGCGTGATACCCTTTCGTATCATCTTGAGGACCTTTTCCGAGCCGCTTTCCATTCCCACGTGTATTCTCGTAAGGCCCGCCCTGCAGAGTTCCCGCAATTCCTCGACGGTCTTGCGTTTCAATGTCGTTGCCCGGGCATAGGTCGTGATGCGTTCAAGCCCCGGAAACTTCTCTTTGGTATAATTGATGATCTCAAGAATGTCCGCGGTTTTCAGGACGAGGCTGTCGGCGTCCTGGAGGAACGCAGACTTGATCACGTTCTTATAAGAGGCGTATTCCTTTTCCATGCTGTCGATGTCTTTCTTGACCTCGTCGACGGCTCGCCGGGAGAACTTGACGCCTTTGTAGGCGGGACAGAAGATACACTGGTTCCAGGGACAATTCCTCGTCACTCGTATAAGGAGGCTCTGGGCTTCGCTGGGTGGTCTTATCACTCCTTGTTCGTACATAATTCTTTGACTCCTTGATCTGTTACACAGGGTTCTGCGAAGAGCGAAATCCGACGGTAGCCATGTATATGACCGTCTCCTCTTCGCCATCGAGGTCGATAATGTGGTTCACGTCATCATCGTAGAAGGCGCCGACGGCGCATACTCCAAGCCCCAGGGCCTCACCGGCGAGATAAAGGTTTTGCGCGATATGGCCGGCGTCAAGGTAGATGTACCGATAGGCCCTTTGATCGTATTTCCAGCTTCCCCGGGCGATGATCGCCGACCAGATGAAGGTGACCTGGGCGGCCAGGATGATGGTCTGTTGAAGGGCGGCCTCGGTGAGGACAGTGGAAAAATCACCCTTTTTGAGGAATTCCAGATCGTAGTCACCGGGTCTGAAATGGTATATCCCCTCTTCAAGCCCGTCGACCGCACGGACGCAAAGATAGGTCTCCACGGGGTAAAGGCCGCCGGCGGAGGGCGCCGTCCGGAAGAAGGTGTCGCCAAACTGTGCCGTGAGTCCCTGTGTCGCCCACAATAGCGCGGAGAGGTCATTGAGCTTGAGAGACTTGCTGCCGGTATATTCCCGCCGTGACCTTCTTTTCAGCAGAAGCTTCCACAGGCTCGACTCGCCGCCGGCTTTCGGTTCCGGCAGGGAGGTCCTGGAGATGGGATTCGGGTATTCCTTGAAGGTATCGGGGATTGCCCCGAGGTTGAACATGTGACCGGAAAGCGAAGCGGGTGTGTACTTGGTCTCGTTCTGAAACCTGATCCCTATGCCGGCCTTCTCCTTTTCCTTCTCCTTCACTCTCCACCTTTCATTTACACCCTTAAAATATGCTTCATACCGTCTGAGAAGTCAATGATAGAGGTACTGGAGTTTCCCCAGTTTTTCCCTCCCATAATTCATAATCCCTTGCAATACCTTAACACAGGACATTTGCCAGGTTGACGGGTACCTTCAAAAGGAAGTTTCCTGACTTTATTATCTCGTTTCTCGTATAAAGGACTGTAAATACAAGAGATGGAGATGACATGCTTAATCGCCGAAGTATTTGTTGACCGGAGGAGGAAAGCAGGATATATAGAAACAAGTCATAGGCTTATATCACATGGAGAAGCGAATAGCACACCCGATTTCTTCCAAGATTTATCTCATATCTATCCTGTTGTTTTTGTTTTGTCTTGACGCCGTTCTTCTGTGGTACGTTTCGCAACTTGATTACAACAGGGCTCTGGAGCGTGCACGCCTCGTTTTGCAGGCAACCTGCGTTTCACTGGAAGAGAGGGTGAAACGCACAGTAATCGCCTCAGAGGCAATCTTGAACAAACAGGCGCAAAGGATCCAGGATGTAGGGATCGAAAAAACAATATCGTCTCAAAAAGAATGGGAACAATTTCGACGGGCCGCCGAAGGACTGCCGGATGCAGGATCACTCTGGTTGCTGGACGATAAAGCCAATCTCCTTCTGGACTCCACGCAGTATCCGTCGCAGCCAATGAACTTTTCAGAAAGAGAGTATTTTGCACCGCAAAGAGATAAAGGGATCGAGTTCTATATTGGGCCCATCGTAAAAGGCAAGATTACCAAGAAGTACAGTTTCACCATAAGCCAGCGGATCAATGGGAAAGATGGAAAGTTTCTGGGCATTGTTCTGGCAGCCATCGAAACTGACGATTTCACAAATTTTCTCCGCAACCTCGACATAGGCGAGGGCAGCACCGTTAGCGTTTTCCGCACAGATGGGGCTTTGATTCTCCGGCAGCCCATGCAGGATGAATACTTGGGAAAGACCTTCCTGCATCTCAAGTTGTTCGGCATGACTTTCGACACATCACCTTCAGGAATTTATGAGTCCAGCGCAATAGACGGTACCAGACGTCTTCTGGCATACAGAAAGATCCAGGGGTTGCCACTCCTTGCAGCGACCGGTATTCCCGTCGATTCGGTCCTGCAAGCATGGCGGAGCCGCCTCAAAAACAATTCACTCCTCGCAGCCCTCGCCTTCTTTGCCTTGATAGGCTTGTCACTGCTTGTGCGTAGAACAACGTCGAGGGAGGAGCAGGAAAAGGCAAAGGAGGTCTCCGAGATCAATAAGTCGCTCCAAACCGAGATCGCTGAGCGAGAGCGGACACAGATTGCGCTTAAGAAAAACGAGCAACGCTGGGCCACCACCCTGGCAAGCATCGGTGATGCAGTTATCGCCACCGATACGGCCGGTAACATCACATTTATGAATGCTATCGCCGAAGAACTTACCGGCTGGACAATGGCGGATGCCGCAACAAAGTCAATGCCGGAGGTATTCAACATTATAAATGAGCATACCCGCAGTAAGGTTGAAAATCCTATCATGAGAGTGCTCCGGGAAGGGAGGATAGTCAGAGCTGGTACAATAAATTCAGACAATGACTTAAGTGGTAAAGCTGCTCTATAATGACGAAGAAAGGGGCAGTTACATGACAAAGAGACCACGACGGAACCATGGAGCGGCATTCAAGGCAAAGGTGGCGCTGGAAGCCATCAGGGGGGACAAGACATTAGTGGAGCTGTCAGAACGCTTCCAGGTCCACCCCAACCAGATCACGGAGTGGAAGAGGATCCTCCTGGAGAAAGCCCCGGACGTCTTCGATAAAGGGAAGTCCTCCCAGAAAGAACCGGACATCAAGGAACTCCACGCCAAGATCGGGCAGCTCGCCATGGAGAACGATTTTTTATCCAGCGCGCTCGGGCGCGTGGGCGAGCCGGGCGCAAAGAAATGATCGACAGGGAGCATCCGTTGCCCGTCACGAAACAGTGTCATATACTTCAGCTCTCCCGGTCAGGCGTCTACTATACACCTGCCCCGGTAAGCGATGCCGACAGAAAACTCATGCGCCTCATCGACGAGATCCATCTCGAACTGCCTCACCTCGGTTCACGGGGTATGAAAAGTGCTCTCAAGATGAGGGGATATAAAACAGGCAGGATCCACGTCCGGACCCTCATGCGGAGGATGGACATAGAGGCGCTCTACAGGAAGCCCCGTCTCTCAAAACCCCATCCGGAGCACAAGATCTATCCCTACCTCCTGCGCGGGCTCGACATCACGGAGGCCAATGCCGTGTGGTGCTCCGATATAACCTATATCCCCATGGCAAGGGGCTTCTGCTATCTCGTGGCCGTCATGGACTGGGCAAGCAGGAAGGTATTGTCCTTCAGGCTATCGAACACGCTGGACACCTCGTTCTGCATAGAGGCGCTTGAAGAGGCGATATCACGATACGGAAAACCGGACATATTCAACACGGATCAGGGGAGCCAGTTCACATCCCTTGATTTTACGGACATTCTCATCAATAACGACATCAGGATCAGCATGGACGGACGGGGACGCTGGAGGGACAACATCTTCATTGAGCGTCTCTGGAGGACCGTAAAATACGAAGAGGTGTACCTCAAGGCATATGAATCAATCACCCATGCGAAAAAGGAGCTTGGGAGGTTTTTTGACCGGTATAACATGCGGCGTCCTCATCAGGGCCTTGACGACAGGACCCCGGATGATGTTTACTGGACCACGCTGTCGGAGAAAGAAGCGGTATGAACCTTGAGCGGCCAAACCACTTAAAACCCGCCGGGGGTTGTCTGAAAGATCTTGACCATCTCTGTCGGTCTTGCCAATCACACTATTCTGATAAGCAAGGGCGGCACAGAAATCCCTATCGATGATAGCGCTGCACCCATAAAAGACGAGGATGGAAAGACAGCGGGTGTCGTCCTCATTTTTCGCGACATCACAGAACGGAAGCATGCCGAACACTTACTGCACAGGAACCGGATAGATTTGGAACGCTCCCAGGAAGTTGGTCAGATTGGGAGTTGGCGGTTGGACATTAAGCGCGATGTTCTCACGTGGTCCGACGAGAACTACCGTATGTTTGGCGTGCCGAAAGGAACACCGCTAACCTACGAGGTATTCCTGGCGATTGTTCATCCTGATGACCGCCGCTCTGTGGACACACAGTGGAATGCAGGGTTGGCTGGGGAGCCTTACGACATCGAGCACCGTATTGTGGTGAACGGACAGACGAAATGGGTTCGAGAGAAAGCCTACATGGAATTCGACGATGCGGGCGAGCTCCTGGGTGGTTTCGGGATTACCCAGGACATCACCGAGCGCAAGCAGGCTGAGGAGAACACAAAGCATCTTGCATCCTTCCCCAGCCTCAATCCAAACCCTGTTTTGGAGGTAGATTTGTCCGGTGCAATCGCTTTCTGTAATGCTGCCGCGCAAAAGGTTCTGGAAGATGAGGAGATGGATAAAGGTGAATGCAAGTTTTTTTGTCCAACCGACTTAGCCGCCATTTTGAGAGACTGGGACAAGACAAGTGAATTAACTGTTGGTCGTGAAATAGCAATCAAAAACAGAGTGTTTGGTGTGACCGTTCAACTTGTACCTCGGTTTGGCGTCGCGCGTATCTATGCCCAAGAAATCACCAAGCGTAAACGCGCAGAAGAAGCGCTCCTAAGGGCTCGCGACGAACTGGAACTTCGGGTGCAGAAAAGAACCGCTCAGCTTCGGGAAAGCGAAAAGATGGCGTTGGACCGAATGAGGGAAATCGAGACATATTATCATATGGCACCCATCGGCCTGTGCATTTTGGATACCGATCTTCACTACCTGAGAATCAATGAACTGCTGGCCGGGTGGAACGGTATGCCGGCTTCAGAGCACGTCGGCAGGGCTCTTCGAGAGGTAATCCCTCGGCTGGCAGATCAGGCCGAACGGATAGCTCGCCAGGTCATTGAAACGGGCAAACCGGTCACCAACGTGGAAATGACCGGAGAGAGCCTGGATCAATCCAGTATAAGAAAAACATGGCTGACCGGCTGGCATCCCAGGAAAGACTCCGCTGGAAGTGTTGTAGGCATAAGCGTGGCTGTCCAAGAGATCACTCAACAGCGAGATCTCGAAAATCAGCTCCGCCAGTCCCAGAAGATGGAAGCTATTGGCACCCTTGCAGGGGGCATAGCCCATGACTTCAATAACATGCTCGCTGCCATCCTCGGTTTTACGGAGATGGCTCTCGAGGATGTTGCAGACCGTCCTGACGTGAAGAGGAATCTGCAGAACGTCTCAAAGGCAGCCATGAGGGCGCGAGACCTGGTGAAACAGATCCTCACCTTTTCCCGGAAGACAACCCATGAAAGAAACCCTCTGCCCCTCTTACCCCTCATTAATGAGACGGTCCAGCTATTAAGAGCCTCGATCCCCGCCACCATAGAGATCAAGTTTACCGCCACCGCAACCTCGGATAGGATCCTAGCGGCCCCGATAGAGATACAACAGATCCTTATGAACCTTGCCACCAATGCCTCCCTTGCCATGCAAGAAAAAGGGGGAACCTTGGACGTAAGCTTAACGGACATTAATTTTGAACCAGACTCGCCTGTATTTGGAGCGAACGTATCGCCAGGAGAGTATGTGCAACTGGTAGTTAAGGATACCGGTACCGGTATGAGCCCCGGTGTCATGAAAAGGGTCTTTGAACCCTTTTTTACCACACGGGAAGCAGGTAGGGGCACTGGTATGGGTCTCTCGGTAGTATACGGCATCGTAAAAGACCTCCAGGGCACGATCACTGTTGAAAGTGAACTCGGGGTGGGCTCTACCTTCAGCGTACTTCTTCCCAAAGTGAAGACCGATGTGCAGACAGAGGTTGTGCGGCCTGTTGGAATCCCCGGCGGCAACGAGGGGATCCTCTTCGTCGATGATGAGGAAATGCTCGTTGAATGGGGTCGAGTTACACTTGAGAGACTTGGCTATAAAGTGACGGCCATGACAGACAGCCGGGAGGCCCTGAAAGCCTTTTCGAACGATCCTTCCCTTTTCGACCTCGTGATCACCGATCACGCCATGCCACAGATAGCCGGGGCTCAACTCGCCAAAAAACTTGTGAATGTAAGAGAAGACATCCCCATCATCCTCTGCACCGGTCATAGTGACACCATCTCTTCGGAGAGCGCCGGGGAGATAGGTGTCAGGGAATTCCTCACCAAACCCGTAAGTAAGCAGGAGCTAGCGGATGCGGTGAGGAGGGCGTTGGACGGCAAAGGCTGACGAGAGAAGTAATGCGGGGAAGAGCGCTGTACTGCGCTAGTCAGTAGTTGTGTTGACAACCGGCCCTCCGGTTAAGCTCTCTTATACTGTACCGCCACCCTTCTCTTCCACCTCTTCGCAGACATATTTCTGATACAACGGCAAATCATCGGTTAAGGCCTGCATGGGAGTGCGTCCCTGACAGTAGCGGCCCTGATTGGTCCGCTCCTTGTCGTCCCCGATCAGGCCGATGCCAGCCTGATCCTCGCCATGACCAGGGGGTTGTGGGAGACGATGCTGCTCAAGACCGAAGGCCCTTTTGATAACCGATATCCCCGCCTCGATTCCGGCACGGAAGTTCCTGAGCTTCTTGTATGCCCGGTTGCTCTTTGCCATATCGAGGACCGCAAGCCCCCGTTTCCCTGCAAAGACGGTGTCCTTTATCCCCCGCTCTTTCGCAAAGGCAAGGTCGCCCTTTGAGGCAAAGCCTCCGTCGGCGCTAACCTGGCGGGGCATCTTCCCGTACCGTATCTCTGCGAGCGTTGAGGATCGTCATGACCCGTTTCTTCACCACCCGCCTGTGGTCACTGAACCGGTGCGACGGTGCCGGGAGGAGTTCCTTCCCCTCGGTGAGCCAGCGGGTGATGATGCGGATGCCGTCGGCGAGAAGGGTTGAATCCGTGGGGTGGTGGATGTTGGTCTTAACTGCCGTCGAGTCCACCCTGACGACAGAGCCCGTCTCCATCCCCTCCTGCATCGCATAACCGGTGATCTCACGGAGGATCGCCTCCCAGGTCTCTTCCCTGATCGCCTTGATGTTCTCCTGGAGAATGGATTTGCAGGGGTATTGCCCCATGTCGAGACGGGAGAAGCTCCGGAAGGCGTCGGAGTCCTCCAGGTGAAAGGCCAGGGGGTAGGGGGTAGGGGGCAGACCTACAGGACCCATAGGACACTTAGGACCTATAGGACGAAATGGGGACTCCCTTCCCCCCTTCTTCCCTGGTTGCCTTTTGACGGCAAAAAGGATAGAATTATCCCTAACAGCACTGGTAAATGAATCCAGGGGATGGAGGTTGAAATGGACAATTATATGACGGTAGACGAGCTGCTGGCTTCCAAGAACCTGACGCGCGAAGAGTGGGAGCTGCACAGGGATCTTATCGAGGACTGTCGGAGGAACGAGGTCAGGATCACCGAATGTTGTGCTGCGACGAGGGAGAATATTGAGAAGGTGGCCGATATCCTCGACAACATCTCCGTGAACATGGTGGCTCTGAGCGTAGCCCTCGAAGCCGTCATCGGTGAAGCCGAGGAGGTTTCCCTGAGGATGCTCCCGGAACACAAGTTTTTCCGCGAGTAGGTCTGGACCTTTCCGTGTCATGAGGCTTCTTCTCAAATGGCTGATAATGGCCGCATCGATCATCATCGCGGCATATTTCATTCCCGGCGTCAGGATCGGCAGTTTTTTTTCCGCACTCTGGGTGGCACTCTTTCTGGGCGTGGTGAACGTTCTTATACGGCCGGTCCTCATTCTCGTTACCCTGCCCATCAACATACTCACCTTAGGTCTCTTCACTTTCGTCATTAACGCCGTTCTTATCCTCCTCGCGTCATCGGTCATAAAGGGCTTCGAAGTCGCGGGCTTCTGGTGGGCCCTGCTTTACAGCATCGTCCTGTCCCTTGTCAATTACTTCATCAACCTCATAGTGCAACTGAGAGAAGAGCGTTAGAACCGTTAGAACCGTTGGCACCGTTAGATCCGTTAGAACCGTTAGAACCGTTAACGGCGTGGACCTTTCTTTTTCCTTCCAACGGTTCCAACGGATCTAACGGTGCCAACGGTCTTCTAGTATCTTTTTGAGTGCTTCCTGTGTTTCAGGTAGTTGTCGGTGTAAAGGGATGCCAGTTCTTCGGAGGTGATGACGAGAAGGTTCTCGGCGTTCTTGTCCTCGGCGGCGTAGGTGAGGTTGAAGGAGCCCGTGATGACCGTCCGGCGGTCGATTATGACGACCTTATTGTGCGCACAGGCGTGTCTGTCGTCGAGCCAGACGCTGACGCCACCCTTCTTCAGTATGCGGGCCGCGACATGCTTGTGCTCCTTCTGCTCCTGCGCGTCCAGGACGACCTCCACTTCGACGCCGCGCTTTTGGGCCTTGACGAGGGCCGCCTGGACAGGTTTCGATGTGAAGAGATAGGCCTGCACCAGGACCTCGCGGGTGGCCCCGTCGACCTGTCTCACGATGGCCTTTGTCGCGCCCCCGGCAGGGCTGAAGTAGACATCTGCCGGGGCATTGTTGAGAACGATCCCTGCAGCCTCGAGATGCCACGGCAGCGCGAAAAGAATAACCAGGAATGCGACGGAACGACAGATGGGTTTCTTCATGAAGGCTCCTGTTTGGAATTTATGCCATTCTAATTTGTATGCAGGTTTTCGGTCAAGAAAGAATATGGTCACAGGTCACAAGTCGCAGGCCGCAAAAGCAAAGATCGTCACACGTCACAGGCTGCACACGTTCAAAACCAGGAACTTAAGAAGAACTTTTTCCTGCTTTTGTCTCTGACCTGCGGCCTGCGACGGCCGTCAGGCCCGTGACGTGTGACGGGTCTCGGTCGATGTTCTTAAGACATTCCCGAATATGCTGATAATACTATCAAAAGGGGTCGAGCATGGCGAAGAAGAAGGTCCTTCTCATCGATGATAACCGGCATTTCTGCGAGATCACGAAGCTCTGGCTCCATCACACCTGGAAATACCGGGTGGTTACTGCGGAAAATGGGCCGACGGGGATCGACCTTGCCAGGAAAGTGAGACCCGACGTGATTCTTCTGGACGTCAGGATGCCAGTAATGGATGGCGGCAGGGTGGCCGAGCATCTCCTGGAAGACAGTTCCACAAGCGGCATTCCCATTATCTTCCTTACAGGCCTCGTCCGGCGCGAAGAGGTGGCGCAAGGCGACGGTTTCATCGCAGGCCGTCCCTTTATTGCCAAACCTTTCCGGTTGGAAGAGCTCACGGAAATGATCGAGGCCATTACAGCGACTTCAAGAGCAGCCTGACCCTTCTTATTCGTAATCCTTCGGGACAAGACAGATCATGACAAGAGGCGCGTCTGCCGAGGTGTTCCTGTATTGATGGGTTTCATCGGGCAGGACAAGGGCAAAATCACCTTTTTTGACGGGTTGTTCCTTCCCGGCCGCGTCGACGAGAGCCCCTTCTCCGCCAATGATGTAGTTCATGTGTTCGAAGGGGTGCGTGTGGTACGGCGTATGCCCGCCCGGTTCGATGGTAAAGACCCGCAGGGAGTACGCAGGCACCCCGTCGGCTTTCGCAAGAGGCACCTGCTTCCAGGCGTTTTTCGCCCCCTCCATCGTCATGGGCACTTTCTCGACCGTCCTGAGATCGGTGATCTTCATAGTCTCACTCCTTATCTGGCGATATGATGCAGGATTGGCCATTATACCACAGCTGAAGGCGCATCAAAAGACCGCGGCCGGATTCCGGGGCAGCCTTTCTCTCTTCTATTGTCTTCCTCCGCTGCCTCCAGTTGGGAGCCTCAAGCGACGAACGGGCGTGAAACAGATCTTTAAGCCTTTCCCCTCACCCCACGATCAGGGCACCGAAGGGGCGAGAGATAGTCCTTCATGCCGCCAGCTTCGTTCTCTGTACGATCCTCCCCGGGGGCTTATCACGACGGTTTCGACGGGTATTTTCCGTCCCGAGCGTTTCAGCGCCGCCTCGACGATAAGGGGCATCTTTGAGCAGCAAGGGACATCCATGATGGCTACGGTGACGCTCCTTATGCCGGCCGTGGAAAAGATCCGGTTGAACTTGTCGATGTATTCGGCGGTGTCGTCGAACTTGGGGCAGCCCATCATGACGACCTTTCCCTTGAGAAGGTTTTCGTGAAAACCGGGATAGGCGACGGGGGTGCAGTCTGACGCGACGAGGAGGTCGGCATTTCTGAGAAAGGGAGCTGTCGGCGGGACCAGCTTGATCTGGACCGGCCAGTGGGTGAGTCGTGTTGCAGGCGGGGTTGTCGCCTCGTTTCCCGCGGCGAGGCTGCCGGCAGGGGTGAACACTTGAAACTGTGTCGACGGGCAGCCGCAGGGCAGGGACGTGGGTCCGGCGGGGTCGGGGGGAGGGGGTATGACGGGTCCGTCATGGGTTTCGACCGCGTATTCGCCGGCACCCTTTTTCCCTGCAACGTATCCTTGAGCCGCTTCTTCATCAAACGGTTCGGCCTCCCGCTCGATGATGGATATGGCGCCTGCCGGGCATTCGCCGAGACAGGCGGCAAGTCCGTCGCAATACTTGTCGGCAACGAGCCGTGCTTTTCCGCCTTCAAGCTCGATGGCCCCTTCGGCGCAGGCGCTGACGCATTGCCCGCATCCGTTGCATTTCTCTTCATTTATGTGGACGATCTTTCGTTTGGTTGGCATAGAAGCTCCTTGAAGCGGGTAACAGGTAACAGGCAATGGGTCATGTATATTCCGTTTTGAGGCCGCTCGCGGTTCAGTTCTGTTACCCATAACCCATCACCCGTAACCCATAACCCGTCTTATCCCAGTATCTCCTTCAAATCCTGATCCGGTGTCGAAATAGGTTTTATATTGTATTTATCCACGAGGACATTGAGTATGTTGGGCGTGATGAAAGCCGGCAACGTGGGTCCCAGGCGCATGTTCCTGATGCCCAGGTAAAGAAGAGTGAGGAGTATTGCCACGGCCTTCTGTTCATACCAGGACAGCACCAGCGAGAGGGGCAGTTCGTTGATACCCACGTTGAAGGCCTTCGAAAGCGCCACGGCTACCTGAATGGCGGAGTATGCGTCATTGCACTGCCCGACGTCGAGAAGGCGGGGGATGCCGCCTATGTCGCCGAGTTGCTTGTCAAAGAACCGGAACTTGCCGCAGGCGAGGGTGAGGACAATGCAATCTTCCGGCACTTTCTCCACGAACTCGGTGTAATAATTTCGTCCCGGTTTTGCGCCGTCGCATCCGGCGACAAGGAAGAAATGCCGTATCTTCCCGGCCTTGACGGCCTCAACGACCTTGTCCGCCACCCCCAGGATGGCGTTGCGGGCAAAACCGACCATGACCTTCTTTCCGTTGCTGTCGGCTCCGAAACCCGGCAGGGCGAGAGCCCTGTCGATCGCGGGCCTGTAATCTCCGTTGGCGATATGGGTAACCCCGGGCCATGCAACGGGACCCGTCGTGAATATGTTGGCCGAGTAAGATTCCAGAGGTTTCTGGATACAGTTGGTGGTCATGACGATGGAGCCGGGGAATTCGGCGAATTCCTTGTGCTGGTTCTGCCATGCGGTTCCATAATGGCCGTAGAAGTGGGGATACTTCTTGAGCTTCGGATATCCGTGGCAGGGGAGCATCTCGCCGTGGGTGTAGACGTATATCCCCGTGCCTTCCGTTTGTTCGAGGATCTCCTCGAGGTCCTTGAGGTCATGGCCCGATACCAGGATGGCCTTGCCCGCCTTTGATCCCAAAGGAACCGATGTGGGGACAGGGTGCCCGTAGGTCTCCGTGTTCGCGGCATCGAGAAGTTCCATGGCCCTGAGGTTGATCTCACCGCATTTCAGGACGAGTCCCAGCCACTCGTTGAGACCCAGCTTGTTCTCGAGCACTTCGGCGAGGGCCTCGTAGATGAAGGTGTATACAGCCCCATCTTCCTTTCCCAGAAGGGCCGCGTGGTACGCATACGCGGCGACGCCCCTGAGGCCGAAGACGAGGGTGTGCATGAGGGACGTGATGTCGGCATTTTCGTTGCGCATGGCTCCCTGGAACCCCACGGCTTCCCCTTGTTTCGCGAGGCCTTCGATGGTGGGATCGGGTCTCGTCGGTGCCTTGCCGCCGGGCAAAGCCGTGTTTCCACCTTTCGCCGAGATCTTCCCGGCAAGGTCGTCGCGCTTTGCAGCCGCAGCCGCTATCTTGGTCCTCAGGCGTTCCGGGTCGAAGTCGACATTCGTGAGTGTGTGAAAAAGAGCCTCAACGGCAAGCAGGTTCGTATCCCTATCTGGTTTGATCCCGTGCTTCCCCGCCTCCCGGACAAACCATGACATCTCCGCCGTCACATAGACCAGCAGGTCCTGAAGAGCGGCCACATCGGGTTGTTTCCCGCATACCCCTACCTTCGAACATCCTTCGCCTTTTGCTGTCTGTTCACACTGATAACAAAACATAAGCCCCTCCTTGAAGTGTATGATGCGATTTCATACAGCAAGTATAGCACCCCGGAAAAAACGTGCTTTGACTTAGGTCAAAAAGAGGGGTAATGGGTGATAGGAAGGGACTTCAGGGACGTAACGGGAAACGAAGGAAGGCGATGGATGATGAATAAAGGGAAAGAAATAAATGGGTTACAAGTAGAATTCCTTACCCATAACCCATAACCTGCTACCCATAACCGGCGTTTACGCGCCTCTAGGGCGTAAACGTTGAAAGCTGGTAAGGTGTTTCTTTTGTTTCAATGGATTCTTTCTTTTCGAAATAGATTTGTTTCTCTGCAATTTCCCTGAGGGATGTCACGATCTCCCTGTTTGTCGATCTGGTGAGCGGTTTGGCGCCTTTGATGAGTTGCTTGGAGCGGCGCGTGGCGAGATGGACGAGCTCGAAACGGTTTTCCACCAATTCCATGCAATCTTCAACAGTTATTCTTGCCATTATCCTGTCTCCTTATATCGTCGATCGCTTTCAGGAATGTCCTGTATGCTTTTCCAAAATCGTCGTTGACGATAGTATAACCGAATTCACCTTTTCTTGCAATTTCTTCTTCCACGCGCTTCATCCGGGTCTCGATCTCCTTCTCTCCACGCAGGGAGAGGCGATTGATGAGATCGGCGACGGACGGCGGCTCGATGAAGATGAGCCGTGCGGCACAGCACTGTCCGCTGATGTTGATAGCGCCCTTTACGTCTATGTCGAGGATGATATCCTTCCCCGTATCGAGGATGGCAAGGGTTTCGGTTCGGGGGGTCCCGTAAAGATTCCCGTGGACCTTTTCCCATTCAAGGAAGTGTCCTTTCGCGATCATGGCCTCGAAGGTAGCTTCGTCTACGAAGTGATAGTCCTTTCCATCTCTCTCATGAACCCGTTTCTGCCGTGTCGTATAGGAAATGGAGAACTCGCTGTGGTCGTCTTCCCGGAGAAAACGGTCTATGAGGGTTGACTTGCCCACTCCCGACGGGCCGGATACGACGATGAGGACCCCCTTTCCGACGTCACCCATGGCAGGTCTCACTCGTGCCTGCGGCCCTGCTGCTTCGGCTACTCCACATTCTGCACCTGTTCGCGCATTTTCTCTATCTCCACCTTTATCCTGATGACCCGTTCGTTGATGTAGAGGTCATTGGATTTGCTGCCGATGGTATTTGTCTCGCGCACCATCTCCTGGATGACGAAATCGAGTTTTCGTCCCATGGGGTCAAGCGATGAAAGGGTGTTGCGGAAGTTATCGAGGTGCCCCTTGAGGCGCATGATCTCTTCCGATATGTCGAGGCGCTCCATGTAGATGGCTATTTCCTGCAGGACGCGGGTCTCGTCGACGGCAACGGAGTGCGTGATCTCGGCGATCCTGGCGCGAAGCTTATCTTCATGAGACGTGATGACGCCGGGCCAGCCGGCCTCTATCTCGGAAGCGTTGGCGGTTATCGTGCCCAGCCGCTCGAAAAGGTCGTTCCTGATGTATTCGCCTTCCCTCGCACGTTCTTCGTTGAGGGCCACGAGAAGGTTCGAACATGTCTCAATCAGTATCTCCTCGGAGAGGCTGTTATTCTCCTCGTATGTGAAGACATCCTTAAGGGTGAAGATGCTCTCTATTGTCAGGTCTCCCTTGAGGCCGTAGTTATCCTTCAGGTCGCGTACCATCGCGGCGTATTGCCGGACGACGTTCTCATTGACCCGGGGTATTGTCATCTCATCGGCGGTCTTTTCCCATTTGATGGTTACGTCCACCTTGCCCCTCTTGACATGCCGCTTGACGAGGTCCCTGAGTTTCTGTTCCGATGCGTAGTCGGCCCTGGGAAGTCTGATGTTCATTTCAAGATAGCGGCTGTTGAGGCTGCGTGCCTCGCTCATTATCCTGCCTTCGGGGAATTCTTTTTCGATCTTAGCGAATCCTGTCATGCTCCTGGGCATAATCCACCTCTATGAGTGCGGGCCGCCCCCCGCGCAGGTTCTCAGAGACTGTCTGCAGAGTTCTCTCCACCGGTTGAAAAGGGCTATCGTTTGCTCTTCGGCGTAATCCGGATATGTCCACTCAAGAGCGCGATACGACCCGTTGTTGAACGTTAGCGTGAGGTCGGCGTGAATCCCTTTCCCCAGGTAGACCCTGTGTGCGTATCCCTTTGTAGTGGCGAGTATAACATGTTCCAGAGCGATATATCCAGAGTCAATGTTGACCGCTCTCCTGCCATCCCATGCAAAAAAGTCCTCCGTGCCATTGGTGGCTATTTTGACATCGGGGAGGGTTTCACGGTCGACGAGAGGGGTGAAGAGGACGAAAAAACGCCGGAGCCCTTCGCCCATCTCTTTATCGTAGTAAGTGGTGTGTGTAAAGAGGGCTGGCGGAGTCCTTTCCTCAATGGGACCTATGGCGCCGCCGAGGCGGCGCAGCACTTCCTCGAGGTCCACATCGGCGTGGAAAATAATGCTGGCAAACAGTTTTACCTGGGCGGGGCGCCTGACCTTTCCCATAGAATGAAATACTCCCTGTTCTTCCTTTCCTTTTCCCGTGGGGCTTCCGCGGTGCCGATGGCTTTCAAACCGAGGGTTTCTCCGAACTGTCTTATATCGGTGAGGACGGCCTCTATCCTCTCCAAGTCCTTTACGATGCCCCCCTTGCCGACATTGTATCTCCCTACCTCGAACTGCGGCTTTACGAGGGAGACGATGCGGCCCGTCTCGCCGAGAAGGGCTGCGGCGGCGGGGAGGATCTTCTTCAGGGAGATGAACGACACGTCAATTGTGATGATATCCGCCGTCTCGCCGATATCATCGAAGGCAAGGCGGCGGGCGTTGAAGTTTTCCCTGAGGACTATCCGTTCATCTTCTCTGAGTTTTTCGTGAAGTTGATGAGTGCCGGAATCGACGGCGTATACCTTCTGTGCCCCTTCCTTAAGAAGACAATCGGTGAAACCGCCTGTCGACGACCCGATGTCGAGGGCTGCCGCACCCCTGACATCGAGACCGAAGGCGTCGAGCGCGGCCTTCAGCTTGACCCCGCCGAAGCTGACATAGGGGATGGGGTTTCCTCTGACCTCGAGGCGGACCGTTTCGTCCACCTTGCTGTCCGCTTTCAAAACCCTCTGGCCGTCAAGGTAAACCTCGCCGGCCATGACGAGAACCCGCGCCTTCTCACGCGACGGCGCCAGTCCGCTCCTGGCAAGAAGCGTGTCTATTCTTTCTCTAGCCACGTCCGAACGGTCCTCACGATGCCATCGAGATCGATGCCGAGAGATTTGCGCAAGGTTTCCTGACTGCCGTGGGCAACGAAGACATCGGGGATCCCCAGCGATTTGAGAGGGATGAGAGACCCCGCTCTGGCGAGGGCCTCCCCGACGCCGCTGCCGAAACCCCCGATGAGTACGTTTTCTTCAAGGGTCAGGATGCGCCGTGTCCGTGCCGCCACCTCGGTAAGGAGCTTCTCGTCCATTGGTTTTATGAACCGGCCATTGACGACTCCGGCTTCCATACCTTCTGTGGCCAGTACGTCGGCAGCTGCCATGGCTGTCGCCACCATGTTCCCGCAGGCTATCATGGTGATGTCTTTGCCTTCGCGCAGTATCTCCCACGTGCCGAGCGGTATCTCGCGGAAATCATCTTCAATGGGCACGCCCAGCGCTTCCCCCCGGGGGTAGCGGATGGCGACGGGCCTTTCGTAGCGGTATCCGGAATAGAGCATCTGTTTGAGCTCATTCTCGTCCTTGGGCGCCATGAGGATCATGTTCGGGATGTGTCGGAAATAGGTAAGGTCGTAGACACCATGATGGGTAGGCCCGTCCTGGCCTACGATCCCGCTGCGGTCCACCGCGAACACGACGGGCAGGTTCTGGAGACAGACGTCGAGGATGATCTGATCGTATGCTCTCTGCAGGAACGTGGAATAAATGGCGACGAAGGGTTTGAGCCCGCCAAGGGCCATTGCGGCGGAAAAGGTCACCCCGTGCTGTTCGGCGATACCTATATCGTAGAACCTGTCGGGGAAGATGGCGGAGAATTTGTCGAGGCCCGTTCCGAGGCCCATGGCGGCCGTGATGGCCACCACCCTCTCATCCATCTTCGCCAGCTCGATTATGGTATCACCGAAGACGTCGGTATAGGTCTTCTTACCCCCGGAAAGACTGTTTCCCGTGGTGAGCTCAAAGGTTGAGATGCCATGGAATCTTTCGGGGTCGTCCTCCGCGTGGACATAGCCTTTCCCCTTTCGGGTGATGACGTGGACGAGGAGCGGTCCTTTGAGTCTGCTTACGTTCCTGAATGTCTCGAGGAGATGCTCTATGTTGTGGCCGTCGACGGGGCCGACGTAGGTAAAACCGAATTCCTCGAAGAGCATGCCCGGCCCGAAGATGCCTTTGACGGCCTCCTCGATGTACCGCGCGGTCTTGTATATTGTGGGCATGGTTTTCATCCGCATCTTCAGCTCTTCCCGTATGTTGCTCATGAACTCTCCCGTCATGATGCGGTTGAGGTGGCTCGCAAGCCCGCCGACGTTCTTCGATATGGACATCTCGTTGTCGTTGAGGACGACGATGATATCGCTTCCCAGATGGCCGGCGTGGTTCAGGGCCTCAAAAGCCATGCCTCCCGTCAGAGAGCCGTCTCCGATAACAGCTATGATCTTGGAGGACGATGCCATCTTCGTTTTGCTTTCGGCAAGCCCCGTGGCTACGGATATGGAGTTGCTGGCATGGCCCATGTCGAAGACATCGTAAGGGCTTTCCACCTTACAGGGAAAACCGGAGAGCCCTCCGTCCTGGCGGATGGTGCAAAAGGTTTCCCGCCGGCCCGTCAGGAGCTTGCAGGTGTAACACTGATGACCGACGTCCCAGATGATCTTGTCCTCGGGCGGGTTGAAGATGTAATACAGGGCGATGGTGAGTTCCACGGCGCCGAGGTTCGAGGCAAGATGCCCGCCCGTTCGGGATATGACATCCGTGATGAAAGGGCGTATCTCGGCGGCGAGTTCTATGAGCTGGGCAAGAGACAGTTGTTTCAGGTCATCGGGAGAATTGATTGTCTGGAGGAGCATTACGAAATCCTGTTACCGACAAAGCGCGCTATGTCCTCGAGGACACGGCCATTCTCTCCCAGGAATGCTACAGACTTGACTGCTTCATCGACGAGTTGTTCCAGTTTGTACTTGGAAGCGAGAATACCGTAATGTTTCACATAGGTTTGCTTGTTGGCATCTTTCTTCAATTTTTTGCCGACCATTTCCTCATCGCCTTCCACATCGAGGATGTCGTCCATGATCTGGAAGGCGAGTCCTATGGCATCGCCGTATCGGGTGAAGTTCTTGAGTTCCCTGACCTTGGCTCCGCCGGCTATGGCTCCGACCCGTACGGATGCACGCAGCATTGCCGCGGTCTTGTGGGAATGAATGTAATGGAGGATATTCTTGGTACCTTCCTTGTTCTCATATATTATGTCCATCACCTGGCCGCCCACCATCCCTTCGGCACCGGCGGCGTGGGCTATCTCGAAGACAATCTGTTTGGATATCTTCGGACTCACCCTTTCCGAGAACCTCGTATCGGTGAGCACCCGGAACGCCTCCGTCAGAAGACCGTCGCCCGCCATGATCGCCACGGCTTCGCCGAAGGCCTTGTGACATGTCGGTCTGCCCCGCCGCATGTCGTCGTTGTCAACGCAGGGAAGATCGTCGTGTATGAGGGAATAGGTGTGGATCATCTCGAGAGTGCAGAAGCAGGGGAGGAAATCATCGGCACTCTTTCCCTTGGCCTCGCAGGCGGCTATGGCAAGGATAGGGCGGATCTTCTTTCCGTTGCTGAAGAGCATGTATTCCATGGCGTTCCGGAGGATGCCGGGGGTCGAGATGAAGCTAGTGCAGATATCCCTGAGCATGGTCTCGACGATTATCTTCTTGTCGTGGAGGTAACTGGCCAGATCCACTATTCGTCATCCCCCGGGAATGGCATCTTTTCCACCGCCCCGCCATCTTTCTTGATCAGTATTTCCACCTTTTGTTCGGCCTCGTCGAGTCTCTTTGAAAGCTCTTTCGTAAGTGCAAGTCCTTCCTTGAAAAGACCAAGGGCCTCATCAAGGGGTATCTTCCCTTCGTCAAGGATTTTAACAATCTCTTCCAGTTTTCTTAACCCTTCTTCAAATTTCATGATGGAGGTATTTATTATAGAACGTTAGGATTCACTTTTGCAAGCATTGATTTGCCCCGTTGGAGGCGGCTTTCACACTGTTCAAAAGGGGAGGTCGGGGGTACAATATCTCCATGGATATCTCCTGGGGGATCAGTGAAGAGATAGGTTTCAGGCCTGCGATGGAGGATGACCACGCCCTTTATGAGGATCCCGGCAGGCTCTTCCTCAGTGCCGAGATATATGACGGGCACGGTGGCAAACAGCCCGCTCAGATAGCGGCCGAGATGCTGACGCCCTGGTTTCTTAACGCCTGGGCGCGTGAACTGGAAAAGCCCCTGCATGAGCGAAAGAACGAGGCCGCCATCCTTCGGGAAGCCTATCTTGCCGTCGATGCGCATATCGTAGGCCGCCGCGTGCAGGCGGGCACCTGTGCCGTTCAGTTGTACCTCATCGGGGAGCGCTTCCTTGCCGCAAATGTCGGCGATTCGAGGATCATCATGGGCATCCGCCGGGCGGCGGCGATGCTCACCTCTGACCACAAACCGGACGCGGATGACGAGCGGTCCCGTATCGAAGCCCTCGGGGGAAGCGTCGCCATGCTGGGCGTCCCCAGAGTGGAAGGCATCCTTGCGATAAGCCGTGCGCTGGGGGATGCCTGCCTCAAACCCTATGTAAGCGCGGAACCGCGCATAACGGAAGGCACCCTGGGCAGAGAGAACGATGTGGCGGTCCTCGCCTGCGACGGGGTCTGGGACATCCTTTCGCCCGGCGAGGTCATCGAGGCGGCACGGCGGGAGCCGGTCCCGCAAAAAGGGGCGGAAGAGATATCGCGCATGGCCCTCGACAGGGGCAGCATGGACAACATCACCGTAATAGTGCTCGATCTGAGGAAATACACCGCGTCTCTGGCGAACAAAAAAATGAAAATAGTAAGAGTTTATGATAAAGAAAGAGACAGGTAAAAATATCGAGGGGTCAGGGATCAGGAGGGAGATAGGGTAGTTCAGGTCCTGACCTTTTGTGCCCTGTCCCCGGGGGCTGCTCTGGAGAGTCTTACCATCATCGCGACGATAGCGTTCATCCATCTTCTCGGCGCCATGAGCCCGGGGCCGGACCTTGTTATGTCGGTACGGAATTCCCTTACCTATTCACGAAGGACGGGGATATTCACCGCCGTCGGGTTCGGGCTCGGCGTTGCCGTTCATGTTGCGTACTGCATAGCCGGGATAGCCGTGATAATAGCCAGGTCGATCCTTGTGTTCAGTATGATCAAGTACCTCGGGGCGGCATATCTTTTGTACATAGGGATACGGTCGGTCTTCGCCAGGCCGTCCGGAATGGTGGCGGTCCCCGTGGCAGTGAAAGACGATATCTCCCCCTTTCACGCCGTCCGCACGGGATTTCTCACCAACATCCTGAACCCCAAGGCCACGCTCTTCTTCCTCGGCCTTTTCACCATTGTCATAT
>Ga0351925_1025_pt1 | contig 29704 bp, 30 predicted proteins | sample BONcelHT113001D9_FD_206870 | JGI IMG/M metagenome (GOLD analysis project Ga0351925, IMG submission 206870) | Enriched cells from coal bed in the Powder River Basin, Montana, United States - BONCAT cells T11 rep2 HSBNCT.T11.300.1.D9 ... | reverse complement strand
ACATTTATGGAGATATTCTCCGTAATCTACCTGATATAACCTTAATTTTCCTCCGGCAGAATATTCTTTAAGCTTATTATAGATTTTCAAAATCTTCTCATTGGATCCAGAGGTGTAGGGGTGGTTGTTGAAGTTGACCATGGTCACACTGCATCCCCTTTTCATCATTAAGAAGGTGGCCACTGGTGAGTCTATACCGCTGGAAACCAGGGAAACAACTCTTCCTTGTGTTCCTACAGGCAAACCACCTAAACCAGCTATTTTCTGGTGGAATATATAGGTTTTATTACCTCTAATTTCCACATATAATTCGAAATCAGGATGGGATAAATCAACCTTGGATTGGGTTATACCGTAAACTACTGAACCACAGTAAGCAGCCATTTCCTGGCTGGAAAAATCATGTTCACCCACTCTACGGCACCTAATGGCGAATGAGTCCTGGGAGGAAAAGGTACCTTCACTGACCAGTTCACCAACGTACACTTCAATTAATTCTTTAATAGAATCATGATTGGTTTTAGTTACTGCTGCCGGGCTGAATGAAACTATCCCGGGGATTTTTACCAGAGATTCAATTGCCCAATCCAGATCATGGGTATGAATGTATATTCTTCCCTGTTTTAAGTCAATCTCATCGTTAACAACATTCTTAATATTATCTATAAGTTTTCGCTCAAACCGCCCTCTAACTTTGGGACTCTTAATCCCAATTTCACCGTAACGAACTATTATCACTTTTTCCAGCATTCTTAAAGCTCCCAAAATTAAAATAATATAAGAATTTTTATCTAGGTTATTATCTGTTATTCATGGTTCAAAACACCATGGTTCAAAAACTTGTTTGAATCGGGGTCAATCTATTGACCACATACTTCACAATCTGCCCCTAAAATCAATTCATCCATGGAAAATGGGTCTCCATGCCCGGGTAAACCATGATTATGTCTAACTTTTCCAGTTTTCTCACACTGGAATGGGCTGCATCTATATCATCCATAATTGAATTTAAAACCGGTTTACCAGTGTTGGAAAACAAATCTCCACAATAGAAATCACCACCGGCAGTGATTATTCCAATTGAACCCTGTGAGTGGCCAGGAATATGTATTATCCTTGCATTTAAACCGTAATCTCCCAAATCAAAACCATCGTCTGTATCAATATCTCCTTTAAAACGGTCGGATTTGTTTAATTTGATGAATGGTAAGGCAAATAAGATCCGGACTAGAAGATTAACATTCCGGTTATGGGACATATTCCCAGTCTGGACCATCCCCTCATCATCAGGGTGCAAGGCTATAGGGGCACCGTACTTCTGGCGAAGATAGGCAGCGTTACCGGCATGGTCTGAATCACCATGGGTGATAAGAATGAGTTTCAAGTCCCCTACTTTGCAGCCCTCCTTTTCCAGTTCATCCTCCAGAAGGTTACGTTTACTGGAGGGCCCGGTGTCAATTAAGATAAAACCAGAATCAACTTTCAGGAGGTAACAGTTAACAGTGGCTATGCCACCATAGATCTTTAATTCAATCCTTTTTTGGTTTATCATCCAATCCCTCCTTAATATTATTGATAAACTTCTTATAATTTGTTTAACCCTTTTATTTTGATAAATTTCTTATAATTTGATTAAACCTAGAACTGTAATTGAATAATTAAAAAAAAGGAGTATGATGACTTAGAAAAAGAATAAAAAATGTAAATAATAGATTATTTCCGTGCTTGGGCCACTTTCCTGGCGATAACTAGTTCACCAATGGCAATGAGTCCCACGAAGAATTTTTCCAATCCGCCAGTGGCCCATATTGCCTCTCCAAATGTGGACTCTCGGATTCTTTTCTCATAATCCTGGGCGGTGACTCTTTTACCGGTCCTGCGGCGGGTTACAATGGCCGATGCTTCCATTAGTTCGTCCCAGGTTACTCCCTTGAGTTCGTTGTTCATGGCCTCGAATATCTTGTAAACTTTAATCTCGTATAGGCTGGAAAGGGTTTTCACAATATCAAAGGTGCGCACCACACCCACTACCACGTCGTTTTCATCCACCACTGGGATGCTAACTACCCGGTGCTGTGATGCTTCCAGAACTGCTAGACGTGCAGGGTCATCATCTTTAACGTGATAAACATCATCTTTAACGTGCATAACGTCTTTTACCTTCTTCAGACTTTCCCGCAGTCCTCGGGTGACATCCAGGGAGGTGATCCACCCAATGAGTCTTTTTTGATCATCTACTACAGGGGTGGTGAATTTCCTGGTTTTTTCCATTAAAATAGATACTTCCACCAGGTCTTCATCAGGGGTAACCACGATAAAATCTTTGTCCATCATTTCCTTAACTAACATCTTAAACCATCTCCAGTTTTAAAGCCCCAACCGGGCATTTCGTAGAACAAACTTCACATAAAATACATTTTTCCTGATCTAAGACCACCCGGTCGCCATCAATTTTAATGGCATCAACTGGACAGTTTTCCTCACAGACCTGGCACTGGACACAGGTATCCTGATCCACCAGGAGCTCTTTGGTTTTTATCACTGGTCCCAATTCTCTTACAAGATCAATGGAGCCTTGAGGGCAGACATTAGCACAGGCACCGCAACCCACACATGCAGCAGTGTCAATCTGGGCAATCTCACCTTCAGGAACAGTTATAGCTCCTGTGGGGCAGAACTTGACACATGTGGAACAGGAATCACAATTATCATGGTTTACATTTACAGATTCCATGCGCAGCTTACGATGGGGTACCTTGACATCTTTCAGATGAAAAGTAACATCATCCTGGACATTTGATGTGCTTTCAATGACGTGTATACATTTCACAGGACAGGTCTGGGAGCATATTTCACATTTCACACAGTTATCCAGTATTTTAGCTGGTCGTGATGATGTGGAGTCATTTATAGCATTAACTGGACATTCCTCCACACATAAATTGCACCGGACACACTCAGGGGAGATAGTAATGAATTTATCCTCAAAGGTGCAGTCTTCAATTTCTCCCTTAAACCCTACATGGCTATCTTCCAAGTCCCTGGATTTAAGGGCAACCTCTCCCTCCAGTACCTCTTTTTTCTTTTTGAATGTTACATCCATCTTAACACCATCATGTAATTCACTAACGTGAGCATTTACTATTTGTTAGTTTATTTCGGTCCCTGATTTATAATATTATGATACATCTAATTTAAGTTATACCTAAAATCCCTAACTCCACAAACCTAAGATATGGCAAATTCATTTAATTTCCCCACCATACACCGATATTATTTCTGATAATGAGGGAAGACCACCAGTTGCACCGGCTGCTTTCACACAGCAGGAAGCAACAAAGTTCCCAATAATGGCGGATCTTTCCAGACTTTTCCCCCTTAAAAATCCGTATAGAAATCCGGAGTTAAAAGCATCCCCTGCACCGGTGGTATCCTGGCAGTTAACATTAAATGCTCCTAAAAAATGTGATTCATCACCATCCGTAACCATGCACCCTCTTTCGCCCTGTTTAACCACTATTATTTTTATTCCAAAGTCCAGAAGTCTTTGGATCTTCTCTGCTTCCTGGTTGATTTGGGGTGTCATGAGTTCCAGTTCTTTTTGATTTAGAAGTAAAATATCAGTCCGGTTAAGGAGTGCCTCAATGGTTTTAATGCCTTTCTGTGCGTAGATCATCCCGGGATCCATGCTGACAGTTACCTTGGGGGGGGATTGCATCTAAAAGTTCCTTTTGGACCTGGATTGATTTTCCCACAAAGGATGTGAGGTGGATAAGTCTGGTGTTGGATAAGTATTCCAAGTTAATCTCTGGGGATCTTATTTCATCGTTTACCCCGGGATCAACGTATAGTGCCCGTTCACCTTCAGTATCTACAAATCCCTGGACAGTGCCGCTGCGGCCATGGTGACTTTTTATAACTCCCTCGGTATCAACACCTTCTTTTTTAAGGTTTTCCAGGAGTAAATCTCCCTCCTGGTCTCTGGCCACTTTACCCAGAAAGCCAGTGGCCAGTCCCAGTCTGGCCATTCCAATGATGGTGTTGGCAGCTGAACCACCACAGCTTTCATTAAGTTCAGTTATATAAGCTTCCTCATCTTCACCAGCTATTTTATTAACTCGATAGAGTCGATCCAGGTTAAGTGCCCCAAATCCCACTGCATCCAGTACCCGAGAAATAAAAACCACTTCCATTTCATTTTTTGAAACATTTTTTCCTTAATTAAATTCACGATAAAATTCGGCCTATTCAGTTAAGGGGAATTCTATTCAGTTAAGGGGAATAAATCTTTAAGATGTATCTGATGGTCTCCCAGTTTACCATCGTAGTTACCTGCCGAGATTCTCAGAACATCTTCGTGCTCTAAGAGAATCTCAATTCCAACCTTCATAGCCTCTTTGAGGGATTCGAGGGTTAATCCGTTCAAAACTATCTCTGGTATGTAATTAACACCCTCGGGTACCTTTGATTCGTCTCCCAGTATGTTCTGGAGGGTGGGGCAGTAGGGGTGGTTGGTGGTGGGTCCGATCCAGGGATAGTTGGTTTCGGGTTTGGAGGCTGCAGAGCAGATATCAAAGGGAGTTATAACTCCTTCAATATTTCCAATTGCTTTTAGGGCTGCTCTACCTCCATCCAGAACTGCTTCCTTGCTCCCTGAGTAGTACCAGAAGTTGGCACCCATAATTCCTTCCATGTACCCTAAGTTACGTTCAATGAGGAAGTCTGGTATGGCTATGGGTACCACGATCATGTGCCGACCGTATAGTTCTTCTTCCCATTCATATCCATCCCCACAGTGACCCACGTATTTCATGGTGTCAATGTATCCTACTGGATCTAGGGATGCATCAAATAGGGATGTGAAGGGTTTTACCAGAATGTCCTGCCGTATACGGTAGGATAATTCCACCTGGAACTTCTCAATATCAGTGGTGTTGTACCAGAACTGGAGTATGGCACCTTTTCTCCCATCAGGGGTTGCATCTTCATGTAACCATCCTTCTATTCCACCTTCCACCCGGCCAATAACAGTGCCAGGGGTGCTGGTGGCATCGTAGGCTGCCCTCTGGAGTGTTTCATCATCATCGGCAGTGATGATCACCCGGCAGCAGATGCCATTGAAGGCTTCGGCATAGGTGTCTTCAATCTTTCCATGTGAATCTGCAGTGGTCATTTAACCCAGCCCTCCGATTGATTCTCCTCTAACTTCCTTGCGGAACTTACAACTATCCTCTTTTAGATCTTCTAAATTATCTTCCATAACTAATTCCATGCGGGTATTGGTTTCACCCAGTTTTAATGCCAATTGGGGGTCAACGGGGTGATTTTCAACAGCTTTTTCAGGATCTTTTTCAAAGGATGCCACAAATTCCAGCACCACCTTCCTGTTATATCGATTGAACAGATCAGCAATTATGGATGTAATTATGGTATTATTAGCTATAACTGCAATTGATGCATTTTCCAGTGCGAAGTCATTACCATTAAATGATACGGACACTCCTCCTTCTTCACGTGCAAAGTTCAATGGTTCCACATCAGTTATACTGTCACCTACATACATTAGATTATGAGCTTGGAAACTGTTTTTAGCCATTATATCCAGAACTGCTTCTTTCTTGGCTTCACCACCCACTGTTTTAACTTCGTCAATGATGGAACCAATATTCATCTGGGGGATCTCTTCCCAGAAGATGTTTTCCAGATTATCAAATTCCGGTTCGGAAACAATGGATGAAGTGAATTTTTTAAGCTTCTTTATATCTTCATCATCCATAACATATCTGTCCAGATCCAGACGGGTACAGTAGCATTGATCAAAAGGAAAGCCGGTTAAATCACATAGTGCCTGTATATATGGTTCGTAGCTGGTGCTAACAATATAGGCGGGCATGATCTGCTTTACCAGTCTAAGGGTGGCCCTGGCTCCCGGTATGAGGAGAACATTTTCCCTGGAGAACTCCTTCATGTTTTGATTAGTAGCCCCGAATGCTTTTAAAAATGGTAATATTAGTTTTAAAGTACTCCCAGCAGTGTAGCCCGGTCTTTTTATTTCATCGGCCAGAACATCATCGTAATGGCTGACTAACTGGAAAAATTTTTCACCATTCTCAATGAAATGACCAGCCAGTTCAAAGGCATTGTCATTAACGGAGATTGGTCCTTCACAATCAGAAACAAAGAATTTCTTACCCAATTTACATCCTCCTGTGGACGTTTAAAATCAATTATATGTTTTAGGAATTATTTTATTAAAAGATTGAGGTTATCATAAAGATTTTAGTTAAGGGTCCCTTCACTTTGGTGAGGGATCCCCACTTTCGGAGAAATATAATTTTCTTTGAAGAAAAATAGTAAAGAAAAATAATTTCTCATTTTCCAATAAGAATAATATTTTCCTTAAAATATCTATCAAAGAACTTCATGTGATTTAAATATCATCTTAATGATTTTACCATCATCTTTTTAGTGTAACCGCCCGGGTAGGGCAGATTGTCTGACATTCACCGCAGAAGATGCATTTTTCCGGGTCAACAGTTACCTGGTCATTTTCCAGGGTCATGGCATCCACCGGACACTTGTTAACACACACTCCACACCTTTGGCAGGAATTAGGGTCAATGAGAACTTCCCCCTGGGATGGTCCGCTGATTTTCTGTCTTTTAAAGAGAACACGCCCGTCTTCCACCTGGAATGATTCCTTTTTTAGTGATATGGATTCAAATGGACAGGTTTCCACACATTTACCACAGTAAACACACTCATCACCAATATGTACTGGTGAAGGCATTTCCAGTTCTATGCAATCCACTGGGCACTCTTTTATACAGGCACCACAACCAATACAGCTATCCTCATCCACCATTATCTCCCGGTGGGGTTGGGTGGCCTGTATGATCTCCTTGAGATCATCTATTTCAAGATCAACCCCAACCAGTGCCTTGATTTCAGCGGTAACCAGTTCAGTGACATCTTGGGTGAATTCATCCTCAGCGTGACTGTAACTCACCTCACGGGTGACCTTGTTAAGGATTGAATCGATTTTAACTGTTTCACGGGCTAATTTCTCACTTTCTTTTTCCATGAGCTCGGAAACTATTTCCATGGTTTTTATCTTCTGGTACCCTTCATAGGCCCTTTTACGGGATGAATACCTGATGGCAGTGGAAGGGCAGACATTCATACATTCCTCACAACGCGCACAATAAGACGGATTTATATAGGGCAGCTTGTTCATTTTACCCACGTTAATAGCCCCTTTAGAGGGACAAACACGGGTACAGGTCATGCAGCCGATACATTTTTTCTGGTTGACTACAATGGCTTTACCACCCACCACTGATCGTGGTAGGATTTCACCATACTTTATGGCTTCAGTGGGACACACCCGGGAACAGTAACCACAGCGTACACATTTATCTTCATCAATTTCACTGTGTGCTTCCTCGGTACCCGAGGAAACCAGATGAATAGCACCCATACGGCAGGCATCCACACAGGCTCCGCACTGCCTGCATAGTTTGGTATTTATGTTGGGAACATTCTCTCTACGGGGTTGTGAGAGGGTTGTTTCCATATGGATAGCATCATAGGGACAGGCATTCCTGCACAATACACAGCCAAAACATTTATCATCAATTTCAATGTAATTGTCAACGGGATTTTCTCCAACAGCATCCACAGGGCAGGCTTCCAGACAGGGTTTTTCACTGCAGGAGGCGCACTTATCATGGTCTATATCATATTCCACTTCCACGTCACGGAGTGGTTTATAGATCTTTTTAAGTTTCTCTGATTTTTCGTTTTCATCAGTCGTTGTGGGCATTTTTAATCAGCTCCTACAGGTAACTGTGATGCCTTAATGGTGATGTGGATAACTCCCTCTTCCAGGGATGGTGGATTAAGTAAGAACCTGGCTACAAAGTAACCGGCCACTCCAAAGGGACAGGTCTGGTAACAGGTGCTGCAGCGGAGACACTTTTTAGTGTCACGTCTAATCACATCTTCCTCTTCATCATAGCTTATGGCCCTGGATGGGCATTCATCTACACATAAATGGCATTTTTTGCATTTTTCCTCATCCCAGGTCACGATCCGTAACTTCAAGCGGTCGGTGATTTTCTGGAAGGTGTCCAAGATCAGATCATCGTTGTCCAGTATGGACCGGGCACTCTCTACCAGATCCTTGATGGGATAATCCATCTTGTAGACTTCAGTGTCTGATAAATGGGTTATGTTATCTCTTTCAGCTTCTATACGTTCTTCTAAAGTGTTAACAACCAGGTTAATAATGTTTTTCTGTTCCTGGACATTGGAGATGTAAATACCTTTAACTGCACCCTTCACTGGGCACTTATTCAAACATTCCCCACAGCTGATACAAACTGACTGATCTATGAGGATCTTGTTATCTGCTTCGTAGATAGCCCCATAGACTGGACAGGCATTCATACATTTTTTGCAGCGAATACAGAGGTAATCGTCGATTACGTACATTATCTCTGCAGGTAGGATGGTGAATTCTTCTCGGATGAGATGGTTTTCACCACAAGTAATGGTTTTAGGGTCAGTGGGACAGACCTCCGCACAGAATCCGCAGCGAATACATCCGCGGTTATTAATTACAGGATAAGTTTGTCCTTCTGCCTCTTCAGTATCTTCGCTTCTCACCAGTTTTATTGCTTGAGGGGCGGGACATGCTGCAGTGCATGCACCGCAGGCTATGCAGTTTTCAGGGATGACCTGGGGGAAATCACGGAAACGGTCGGGTGCTTCCACAATTTCAGGGTCGGTCTTGGCCACTGCAAAATTTTCAGCCCAGGATTTTCGGGCGAACTCGTAAATATACCATATTACCGATGACATGATGCATCAACTGTTTAAAAATTTATTTAAGGTATTTAACCTCATGAAGCCCATTAAACTCCTTTTTTTCTCCGCTTTCATCCGTGATCACTACTCTTTCGGTGCAGGCAACACAGGGGTCTACACTGGCGTAGGTGGCAACTGCATCAGCTACGGTTGCCACGTCATTCAACATGTACTTGGCACATACATCGATGTTCATGATACTGGGAGTACGGATTGAGATGTTTTTTATAAGATTACCATTGGTCTCGATCATGTAGGTGACTTCACCACGGGGAGCTTCATTTCTCCACTCTGCGTATCCAGCAGGTATGTTAATCTTTTTACGCACATCTCCCTCAGGTATGTTTTCAATAACCTGTTTGATGAGGCTGATGGATTCCCAAACTTCATCAAAACGGTTCATATTCCTGGCAAAGTTATCTCCATCTTTTCTCCATATGACCTTCCAGTCAAATTCATCATGATAAGTGTGATGGTCTTCCCGGACGTCGTGTTTTAAACCGGAACCCCTGCCAATAGGGCCAACTGCTCGTCCTTTAATGGCGTCGTCACGGCTCATCTTACCAACATCTTTAGATCTTAGACCTAAAAGTGGACCTTCTTCGTACATTTCCACGTACTTTTCGTATTCTGACTCTAGGTTCGTTATAATATCTTTAATACTGTTTAGGTGGGTTTCTTTGGCATCCATTTTCACACCACCCACTACATTCCAGCCCATGTTCACCCGGTTACCAGTCAGGAGTTCTATGGCATCCATCACTGGCTCCCTAAGGTACAGCATATACATGAACAGTGTTTCGTGTTCCACTGCTTTGAAGTAGGTTGAATTGGCGAGGAGGTGACTCTGGATCCTATCCAGCTCATTGGTCAAGACTCTCAGGTACTGGGCCCTTAATGGTGCTCTTTCCCCTGCTATTTTCTCAAATGTCTCGGCAAAGGTCTGGGTGTGGATGTAAGAACAGATTCCACAAACTCTTTCTGAGAGGAATATGCCTTTTTGCCAGGTTTTACCTTCCATTACCTTTTCTATTCCCCTATGCACGTACCCGTAATCGATTTCTGCACTAATAACTCGTTCGCCTTGTGTTTTAAGTTTTAGACGTACTGGTTCTTTAAGTGCAGGGTGTATGGGTCCAATTGGAAGTATCATTGTTTTTGCCTCCCTTTGGCTGCTATGGCATCTGGGCCCACTGCTAAAATGGCCGCTAAAATTTCAGTTGGCCGTGGTGGGCAGCCGGGTATTTCCGCGTCTACTGGTATGAAATCAGATACTGGGGCATATATTTTACATCCTTCCTGATTAAAAACATCCCCAGTTAAGGGGCAGTTTCCTATGGCTACCACTATCTTGGGTTCTGGGGCTTTAGCATAAATTCTTTGCAGGTTTTTCTTCCACTGTTCAGACATGGCCCCGGTTACCAGTATCACATCTGCTTCACGGGGGTTGTTGTGTACGTAGATACCGTACTGCTCCAGGTCATAACGTGGAGATAGCAGTGCCACCACTTCGATGTCACAGCCGTTACATCCTCCAGTGTTAATAAGGCATACATGAATTGAACTTTTCCTTACAACATCTTTAAGGGCATCTAACATTGATTTACCTCGATTTATCTCATTAGGTATTCCAGCAAATCCTTCCTACCATCTTCCATGGCTTTCTGGTATGATTTGCCTTTAGTTAATATTTCAGAAGCAATTTTATTCTTAATTTCTTCGGCTTCTTCTTCAGATAATATATTCATTACATCACAAAGCCAGCATAATCTCAAATCAGAGTGTAATTTTTCCTTTATGCAATAATGTTTGGATGATTCATAACGGGGATGCAGTGCTTCTAAACTGGCCATATCCAACCTTCTGATCAATATTTCTTCCAACTGATCTTCTGATATTTCCAATTCCTTGGAAATAGGTTTTATAATATCCAGTTTCCAGCGGTAACTTTCAACGATTCGCATCTTCATGATCCGCAACACATCATCTTCATCCATATGGGATATGTCCCCGGTTTTTCCTGTATCCTCTTTGCTCAAAGGATCACCGTCCTTATAATCCAGATGATTCCCGCAATGATAATACCAATAAATGTTTCGTTTCTACCATAACCGGGTCTCATTCCCAGTACCATTGCCAGGAGGAACACACCAATGGTTATGGTGATGTATTCTGGTATGAATGTAATTAAAATACTGTTAAGGGTTAAGGTCCAACCGATTATAGCCAGCACCACTGCCAGGGCATCAAGTTTTCCAATGGCGTAGGGTGCCTTATATTTCCGGTAACTCAAGACCAGTCCCAGTAGGGATCCCAGTACAAATGAAAGTATGTAAGCGAGATAAATTGTTTCATTCATTTAATCACCATTAAACCGGCCGGTAAAGATATATAAAGGCGGCTATGAATGCCACCAATGTTAGGATCATGGCCCATTTTTCAGCGTTTTCTGAGAAGTGGATTGCTCCTTTTTTATTAAGGAAGTAGGTGAGAATCATCAGGAGGAACACTCCTATGGTGAGTGGTAAAACTACAATCCACTGTAAGAAAGCAGCCAGTGCACTGGCCAGAACGGCTCCAAAGGCCGCCAGTGTCATTAAGAACAGTGTGTCTTTTTCTTGCATTTCCATTTTCTTGATTCTCCTTTATATAAATAGAAGCACGAGGGAACCTACAATTCCGATTAGGGCAAAGCTAACCTGCATCATTATGGAATGATTGGGATTTAGGATAGGGGTGGTAGCGTTGATAAAGGCCACAATTGTGGATAAAACTACCATACCCACTAAGTACCACAGTGGGCTCAAGCCTCCTATGAAAACTGTTAAAAACACCCATAAAAGCATGTACCATGCTATTGACTCGGATATCATCAGATATCCTCTGAGTAATCCAAAGTGCTCTGTTTCGTATCCTGAAATAATATCCTTACCCTTGGTTATAGCAAATGGGGAATAAGGGGCTTTGGAAAGTAATAATACGAAGAACATGGCCGCTGCTAGTGGTATACTATATATCAATGGTCCGTTAGCAGCTTGGAATCCCACAATCTGGGCTAGATTCATGGTTCCAGTTGCAAAGTAAATAATTATGAGTACTGCAAATAAAGGTACTTCGGCTGCTGCTGAGAACACTGCCCTGACACAGCTGAGTTTACCATAGGGTGAACCAGAGGATGATCCGGCATTGTGCTCCACGATCTTGTGCAAGGCGTATATTGCAAATATGAGCAGTAATGATCCTTCAGTAACTGGACCCACAATAACCGCTGAAACCCATATAACACATAACATGGCAGTTATGGCAATATAAAATGGCATAGCTGCGGTCTTGGGGAAGGATGATTCTTTAATGAAAAATTTTAAGGTGTGTAAGAGATGCTGGATGATAGGTGGCCCTGGTCTCATCTGTATCCTGGCCATTATCTTCCTCTGCAGTCCGAAAAGGACACTCCCCACCAGAAACGCGATAAGGACGTTCAACAGAATGTTTGCCATTAAGTTCAATATGATCACCGATTAGTTATTCCTGAAATTTTAGTAACGGTTAGCCCTATAACAGGGTTGTTATTCTACAACTGTGGTTAATATCCTATAAAAGGCTCCCTGGTTTTTTCTTCTTCATCATCCTGGGGACCTCTGGCCATTACTATCAATCCAAATGACAGTATTCCAGCAGGTATGCATATAATGGAAATTGCGTAAACCACCCAACTAGGTGGGTTGAACAGGAGTGCATAAATGATTCCTGCTAACGAGATTATAAATATTAAATAACTTGATACCTTCAGTTTATCCATTATTTCACCAGTTGAAGTGTTTTTTAATTTTTAATAGTTTACCAGTTTTACATTGGCCATATAATTTGATTTATTTTTTTTAATTTCCTATTTTTAGAATGGTTTGTTTATGATTAGGAGTATTTCAATTAATCTAACAATTACCAGTAATGAGCTCAAGTGGATTATGAGCAAAAACGGGGAACCAGGGGTTCTGAACATTTCTGCTTTGGTAGCGTAGAATGGAGCCACACCAGTTTCACCGGCCACTCCCAGTAAGAGGAGAAGTGAGCCAAATATCATCATGGCAGTTGTGGGTATGTTCAGAATTTCCAGTAAACTGATGGTGCCGGTTGATGCTAAAATCATAGCTGCTCCTCCAAAGAGTGGTAAGGTTGCGATCATAGCCACCAGACCATACTGGAAAGCCGCATCTAAGACATCTACCTGTTTCACAGCGGCAACTATACCGATGTTAACAATACCAATAAGGCACACGAATAAGGTGAAATTAAATAGATCCCCAGTGATCATGGCACCGGCAGTGGCCAGTCCACAGATAATAGCCAGGAATCGTCTGATCTTAAATTCTTCCTTACCCACCTTAACTTCCTTGTCTTTTAAGGTGCCGAAACCAGCTTCCACCTGTGTTTCGGTCCTGCTTATAGCGATGAGAGTAGTGAAGGCCAGTGCCCCGGCGAACATGAACAGGTTGAGGGGTGCCATGTAAAGGACGATATCACCCAGTGGGATGTAGCCCAGTAACTGTTGACCCAGTATGATTATATCCATTTTTTTAACTCCTTACTACTCTTTCTTGTTGAATTCTTCACGACCCATTACTCCTATTAGGCCTGCTTTGAACGCTACTTTTATAAACACTCCGAATGCTGCCAGGAACAATGCCAGAAGCCAGTATTGGGGGAATACGAAGAATAACAGGAATCCGACCAGCCACAGGCACCAGGCAATACCGGAAACTCCAGCCACACCTTCCCACATGTCTGATGGAACTCCACGTACCCTCTGGGAGAGAACGTAGAATAATATACCTCCACCTGCTACTGCACCTCCAGTAAATCCAGTGAGGAATGCGCCGTATGCTATTAATATTATGGCCATGAAGGCAGGTGCGGTGGTCATTACTTCCATGTCCAGTGATACTGGTAGTGGAATTAATTCTGCGGTTTTACCAGTTTTCCTCATCTCCCTACTTAGTAATATTTCGGATATGGCCAGTATCTCTGCCAGTTCCACCACCAGTCCCGGTAGTATTAAGGCCTCGGCCAGATCTGTTCCAACCGCTGCCACCAGGATTAACATCCCAATACCTACGATATCAGTTAAGATCAGGGCACTAAGATCATTTTTCTGGTAAGCAATGGCCATCAAGCCAATAAGTCCCACAATCAAACCAGTGAATACTGCGGGGATGAATAATGAAACCACTATAGGAGACACGACACTAGGAACCAGTACTGAGGCACTCATTCGTCTTCCCTCCGTCTCATGGTAAAGTTAATTGCTACCCACGATGCTATCACAAAGGCCATCATAAGTATGCTGGACTCCAGTATGGTGTCAAAACCCCTGGAATAGTATAATATTTCATCTATTAACCCACCAGGGGATGAATAGATCGATGTACCAAAGTAAAGGGTAGTGTTACTAACACCAATGGCAATTGGTGATAAATATCCAGTTACCATTCCGGCCTTTTCAGAGAACTCAGGGTACTGTGATTTCACAATTCCTGGTTCTTTGAGGGGTACACCACCACGATCGTAGGGTGCCAGGGGGTCCTGCTCGTCGATCTGCAGTTGTGGTGCTGGGCGGGGGTACAATTGTTCATTGTTAAGTCCCATGGGCACCAGGAAACCAGCCAACAGTAAAACTCCCAGGATTATGGAGAAAAATCTAGGGATCCGTTTAGGGGTGGCCAGTGAATTCCATAGCCTACCAATTCTGCTCATAATTCAGCCCCCACTTCTTCTAATCTTACAATGGCCCGTAAGAGAATCATGGTTATGATAGCCGTGGCTGCAATGTAAGTCACCATTGCAATAGTATGATTATAGGTTAAAAATATGAGTGAAACACCCACTGCAGCTATTTCAGTGTTTAAGGTCCTCACTATAGGGTCTTTAACCCCGGGACCTATGGCAGTACCAATTCCTCCCAGGATGGTCAGTGCCACACCCGTGTAGAACCATATGTAAACATCAAGCAAGGTTCCCGTCCTCCTTGGATTCTTGGTTTTTCTTTCTAACTTCATTTATCTTAATAATTCCAATTAGTAAGATAATGGTGGCAATAGGGTCAAAGATAGCCGCGGCCATGGCCACATCCAAGTACTTGGCGGCTACGATCATTCCTATAAATCCTCCCTGGAGAAGTGCAAACATGATCACCTTGTCCAGTGGTTTGGGGAGGGCGATGATCCCGACAGTGCCAATTAAGGTAAGAGCTGCTGATACAGTGGTTAAGTTTACAAAGTCAAGGTACATTTTATTTCACCATGATCTCTTCTTTCACCCTTCCCAAAGAGTAAGCAATGGCATTGGAGCTTAGAGTTGATGTCACAAAGAATGTGATGGCAATTATTGCTCCGAAGGGTGTCTGTATATATAATGCAATGATTGCAGACATGCTGAAACCAATAACGTTGAGGTAGAGTAAACGTTCTGAACGATTCTGAGCTACCAGTGTGCGCAGTGCCATGAGCACTACTATTATACCTAATATTTCAATTAACATGATTGCACCTATGTTAGCTTGGTGTGTCTCCCCATTTTTTGAGCTATTTTCCCTAAAAGACGTGAAGCTCCAGGGTGGTAAATGCCCTGTATGGTTAGGATAGCCAGAACCATACCAATTATAAAGTATTCGGGTTTAAAACCAATAAATGACGTTAAGAATATTATAACAGTGATACTGAGTGCGCCGGTGGTACCAGCATATCCCGGGTCAGCACATAACCGGTTACCAAAGTAGACTAGAACAGCTGCTATTAATCCTCCCTCAGGAATCCCTATGGCATAACAGCCTATTGCAGCCAGTAAAGTTCCGGCAGATGCATCTGGAGAACATACTATATTCCCCTGGAAGAATCCTCCTGCCAGGTCTCCTCCCCTTTCCTGCACGGATCTGCCGATTACATCGGCACCTTTAACTCCTGGTGCTTCGGGAAGTCCCATCCAGGTGTCGATAAGGACGAAGTTCAGCCAAGAGATAATCGCAGCAATGGCTATTCCTAAAATTTCATTCATGGGATCCTTCCTCCTCTCCATCTCTTTCGGGTGCGGGAACTACTTTTTCTAAAATTAATTTAGCAAATAAAGCAGTGATTATCCCGGTGAATAGGGCCACAATATATCCCTGGTAACCTAACTCGTAAACTATGGCATAAAAGCCAACAGCCAACACTGCAGTTGGGAAAACAGCACTGATGGTCCAGGATTGCCTCATGGGTTTATCCGGGAGTAAAGGAAGCCTTAAAGCCAACCCGAGTATCAGGGCTGCAGCCAGGGCAATAAGATAACTGAACACATTAGCATGAATAATCATGATAAATAGGTGGTCTCCTTTATGTATATAAATCTTTTTACTTGGCAGTACTTATGCGTTAATACTGACAGGGTCCATGGGGAGTTGCAGTTCTATTGTTACTGTCACCGCCAATGAACACATCATTATCTAAACAAAATTATTAAGAAGAATTTAATCTCTTTCTAAGTCAATTAATCTCTTTACATATATATAAAGTATCTTAACTTGTCATATATTAAATGTTTCCCTTACACTTTTTGTAATGTATTTAAAATCAATTAAAATGATTGAAAATAAGATGAGAATTATAAGAACCATTCCCAGCTTGTTAAAGTGATTATGGGTTATTATCGCTCACAAATATTGTCAGTATTATCTTTCAGGGGAAAATTCCACCATAACCAATAAATAATACTAATTATCTCACTGGACATGATATTCTACTTGCGGATATTTTCTATTCAATAAATTTTTATAAATCCACTTCAAGATTTTTGCATGCGATTTTTTTAATTGGCCGTAACGTCTTTTCACAGGTTGATGCAATGTTTCTAAATGCCTAAAATGTTCCAAAAATTACTTCTAATCATTATAATGGATATTATTCCTATTTCAATCCCAACTTCCAAAATCCTGTTGATTCACATAAAATAATATAAATTTATTTATACTCTGTGAAGTCAAGAATATTTGAAGTAAATATGGGGAGGAATTTTCATATGGTTGATGGTAATGATAATTCAAAATTCAAACTAACCAAGGGTGTTGTAATATTAATAATCATTTCTATTCTGGGCTTAGCGGCTGTTTTTTATATGTACACCACTTATGTGGAGGATTCAATGTACGGTCCTTTACCGGAAATAAATGCTTCTGATCGGATACTGATATTTTCTCCACATCCTGATGATGAGTCATTAGGTACTGGTGGTATTATTAAAAAAGCACTGGAAAAAAATGCATCGGTGGAAGTGGTTATGGTGACCACTGGTGATGCCATGACTCCGGAAGACTTTAAGAAATACTTAGCTAGCACCAACAATGCCAATTACAAAGGCACCATTGGTGACATGCGTCACACCGAGGCCATTAATGCAGTTACCTCCCTAGGGTTAAGTCAAAATAATATAATTTTCCTGGGGTACCCTGATGGATCACTGAAAAATCTATTGGAAACCAATTGGGACACCCCTTACAAACGTACCACTGGATCCAATCTCAATGATCATTCTCCCTACAATTTTACCTATGAAAAAAATGCAGCCTACACCGGTGCTAATGTAGTTAAGAACATGGAACAGATCATGAAGGACTACAAACCCACCATAATCTACTACCCTGATGATGGAGATGATCATCCCGACCACTTTGCCACCAGTGCATTTGTAAGATACTCTGCTCTACAGACTAATTACACTGGTAAAAGTTACACCTACCTGGTTCACAAGGGTGTGGCCTGGCCAATTCCCCTTAACTATCAACCCAGCAGAACAATCCACTTCCCCAGTGAACTGGCCATAATGGATGCCGACTGGTACTACACATCTTTAAATGCTTCTCAGGAATCTTCCAAGGAAAAAGCCATCAAATCACACGCATCTCAAGTAGCAGCACTCAAAGACCTCTTACTATCATTCATAAGGACTAATGAGGTCTTTGCCACCTACCATGTAATTGATATACAGAAAATAGGGGGAGTCAATTCCATATGGAATTCCCTGCCTGAAAGTTACTACCAGGATGTGAAAAATGATGCTAAGACCGGGTTCCTCCAGAAAGGAGATGATCTATCTGCAGCAGGAGTGGCCTATGATGATAACAATGTATACCTCTTCTCACAATCAAAGGCGGTTAAGGAAGGTTTAGCCTACAATTTCCACCTCCGATTGTTCAATGGGACTGATGTAAAACGAATAGACATCCTGGTCAAAAATGGAAAAGCCGAATACCAGGCCCTTGCCAAAAACAGCATAACATCCACTAAACAACCCACCGTGGAAACCAAGAACAATATCCTGGTCATCACCCTCCCCCGAGGACTCTTTAATGGAACTAAATATATGATGGTAAGCACTGATCTGGTTAATCCCCAAAATAACGGATTTATAGATTACCTCTCATACCGGGTGTTCAAATTCCCGGATTCAATATCCAGTGCCCAGAACAATATATTTGGAGGAATATCATCTGAAGTTGCTGGAATGGTAATAAATACCAATCCCGGAGTGACAACGGGTAAACAGATTTCTAATTCAATTGGTGGTGGTTCTAAATCTGAAATTGGAGCTAATAGTTTAGGCTTAGTCAATCAGGAAGATTCAGAACAGATACTTACAGCTACTGATACTAATTTCTAACCCTGACTAAAAATTTGAGGCAGGGTAAACTGGGAGTTAGTAGATTGGGAGTTAGCATTATACGGTGCTTGTATTAATCTATCAGATATCCAGGGAAATGCATACAAAAAAATGAGGGATCTATATAATGGGTGAAAATAGTAGTGGTGCGGTTGAAGGCGGCACAGTCAAGAAAAGGAGGATAGTATCCCTGGATGTGTTCAGAGGACTTGCTGTTGCGGCCATGATATTCGTCAATGCCATGGCCTTCTCCGAGTTCACCCCTAAAATCTTCGAACACGCTGCCTGGAATGGTCTCACTGTTGCGGATCTGGTCTTCCCCTCATTCCTATTTATCGTGGGAGTTTCTATGGCATATTCTTTTGCTGCGCGTTCAGGAGCTTCTAAACGTCAATTATGGGGGCATTTCATCTTCAGGGTGGTGGGCCTCTTCCTGATAGGGGTGGGTCTTAACTGGTTCACCTCCAGTTTCACCATGGTCAGAATACCAGGAGTACTGCAACTCATTGCCCTGGCATCACTCTGTGCTGCACCAATGGCCAGATCAAAACCTCGGTGGATACTCCTTGCAGCTGCCATCCTCCTGCTGGTTCATGGTTTCATCCTACTTGGTGTTGGAGTTCCCGGAATACCTGCCGGCACTTTAGAAAAAGGAAACAATGTTGATGACTGGTTGGACCTTCAAATTTTAACACCAAATCATACCATTGATGCTAATGGCGATCCTGAAGGTATTCTAAGCATTATAACTGCAACTGCCCTGGTTTTACTGGGATTATGCGTTGGTAGAATATTGCAGCTGCGGGATCATAACTGGAAAACCATGGGCATTCTCCTGGCTGGTGGCACTCTGGTTATGCTATTGGGCCTCATGATATCCCAGGTTTTACCAATTAACAAACAGTTATGGACATCTAGTTTCATCCTGGTCTGCGCTGGAATAGGTACCCTCTTCCTGACACTGATGTTTAGTTATCTGGATATTAAAAGATGGCCTAATCTTCTCTTCTGGGCCATACCCATGGGACTTAACGCCCTGGTGATCTACATACTATCCATTGTCTTCACCATACCCATGCACATGGACTTCTTCACCAACATGGGCGAAATACCCCTCAGTTTCTACGATATAACCACCAGTCGCTTCATGGAAATGTGGGGGCCTGCTGATGGTATGGTGGCCTACGGACTACTGGTAGTCTTCATATGGTTAGTTGTAGCCTCCCTTATGCACTGGAGACGTATTTACATCAAATTATAACTTTTTTAATTAATCTTTTTAAATTAAATAATCTTAGATTAAATAATCTTTTTAGATATGATAAGTGGCCTATAATCTTTTAGATAACTATAAGTGGCTAATAACTTTTTAAAAAAAATTAAGTTTTAGATATTAGAAGATTGAATTGATTAGTTTCCTTCATGATAATCTTCTTCAGTGTTGATATCCCAGAGATTATCCTTGGATTCTTCCCCTTTTATGATGTTATCCACGGCAGCAATGGCCGTTAACATGGAATGATCCATGTTGTTGTAACGGTGCATACCATTTCTCCCAATCAAAAAAAGGTTCTTAAACTGGTCAGTGAATTCCCGGATGAGATTAAACTGAGGATAAGTACCAAAGTAGGCTGGATAGGTTTTTTTAACCTTGATGACCACTCCATCCATAACATCCACTGGATCTATGATTCCAATTTTTGCCAGTTCATGGATGGCCAATTCCTGGAAATCCTCCTCAGGCATAGACCACAATTGGTCTCCTTCATTACAGAAGTATTCCAGGCCAATCCACACCTTACCTGGATCATGGACCATGTAGGGGCTCCAGTTATTGAATATCTGCAGTCGACCAATTTTCACATCCCTTTCCTGGATGTAGATCCAGTTATCAGGGACAATATCATTGACTGTGGGGGTACCGGTCTCATTTTCCAGTTTTAATTTATCCAGCAATAGTCCCACTGTGATAAAATCACGGTACATGAGGCCTTTAGACACCTTAAGAACATTTTCAGGCACGTTAGACTGGAATGAATTGATCAAATCCTGAACAGGCATGGTGGAGATGAAATAATCAGCTGATTCCTCATAACTGGTTCCGGTGGATTTATCAACCACGGTAACCTGGGATATGATATCATCCCTGGTGTTTAAACCACTAACTTGTCTGTTGGTATGTATTTCCCCACCATTTTCTTCTATAATCTGGGCAACTTCCTCCCATAACTGGCCAGGCCCATATTTAGGGTACATGAATTCCTTTATCAAACTGGTTTCCACATTTTCCTGGTATAATGATGAATCCCGGGACAGGTTCTTTTTAAGGGCATGGGTAATTGTTTTATAAATTGAAAGTCCCTTTATTCGTTGGGATCCCCATTCTGCGGTGATTTCACTGCAGGGAACACCCCAAACCTTTTCAGTGTAATCCTTGAAGAAGGTATCATATAGTTCGCTGCCAAATCGGTTGATGAAAAAGTCCTCTAAGGATTTTTCAGGTTTTATCTGGTGAACTGATGATTTAATGTAACTCAAACCAATTTTAACCGCTCTCATGAATCCCAGATTGGAGAAGGTGTTGTGGTTTAAAGATACTGGATAGTCAAAGAATTTTCTAAGGAAAAAAATACGTGATAACCTGCTGCGTTTAAGCATTACTTCATCTGTTTCTTCAGGATCCGGTGAAGGGTAGCTTACGGTTTTTCCAGATTGTATTTCTTTTTTGGTATATTCCTGGTTTAGGGGTATTTCCCGTCCCAGTAATCTGTCATCCCGTGCTGGTGCTCCTTGAAGGGGTAAAATGTTAGTCCACCACTCCATAATCAGGGGTGACTTTGAGAAGAACCGGTGGCCACCAATATCGATACGGTTACCCTTATAATTAATGGTCTTTGATATTCCACCTACTGAATCGTTTGATTCATAGATAACAGGTTTAATATCTGTTTTGTCCAGTAATTCATAGGCAGAAGTTAATCCTGCAGGACCTGCCCCAATGATAATAGCCTTCTTTGGAGTTTCACTCATGATTTCCCGTTAATACAGTTTTAACATTGTGATGTGGGTGGTAATAGATAAATTGGTATTCAAATGAATTAAATGTTAATTTAATAATTAGGTTTTGACAATTAATATCAATTTTTACCTTTAATATTATTTTCCATTATTTAAACAGGATGTTTATTTGGGGGAAGGATGTTATCTTATGAGGATGTTTATTTTTATGGAACATTTTTTTAATTAGGGCTAATTATTACCTGAATAAAGCGTATTTTCTGGCGAAGAAGTTCCAGAATAGAATAATCACCGCAGCCATGATCTTGGAGAGAAGGTAATAGATTTGCAGGTTTTCGGTGAAAAACCATATAAACACTTCGTTTAAAAAGATACCAACAATTCCAATGAGTGCGAAAACTCCGAATTCGAGTTTCCGGTTACTCATGGTCCTTCTATTGAAAACCCAGTTTATACTCAGGACGTAATTGGTTATTAATCCAAGTACGAATGCTATTGCTGCTGAAGCCAGGTAATAAATTCCAAAAAAATCAGTGAGGATGAAGAGTGATGAAAAATCAACAATGAAAGCTGCTCCTCCAGTGAAAACGTATCGGAAGAGTTGTATATGGGTCTTGTCAGTTTGATCAGTTACTAGTTTCCTCTTCAAATTTTTCATACGGATTTTCATGGTTGTCCCCTAATCCAATAACATTTCGATGGCCCTGAATTAATTTCTATGACTTGAATTATTGAATAAATTATTAAAATGGTGTATTTTTCTAATAAATAAAATATAAAAAAAATAGGAAAAAGGATTAAGCGCTTCTATTTTCCTTTTTAAGGTAAAAGTTCAGCTGATCCTTTAGTATGTCATTGAGGGTGTAATCTATTTTACCACCGATGGCCTGGATCTTTTTGGTATCGGCAAATAGGATTGGCACCTCAGCAGGTCGGAACCGGTCAGGGTTGAACTCAATGTTAACATCACCTTTTTCGGTTTTAACCCGTATTCCCTTATCTTCCAGGGTGTATTCCAGTTGTTCTTCTAGAATTAGCTGATCAATCTTGGTTTTCGGGAATTTAACTCCGAAAATAGGGCTGTTGTCCATTTCATTAGGGTCCTGGATCTGTTTATCTCCCTTGAAAGTTTCGATGGCATTCACATCCCATCCAGCTTCCTCTAATCCAAGTAATATATAACTAAGGACGGAGTTGGTACGCATGGAGCCCTGGTTGTAAACTTCTCCACTTTGTCCTTTCTCAGCCAGTAACATGTATCCACTGACTATGTCCTTAACATGGGACCAGTCACGGAGTGCGTTAAGGTTTCCAATAACGATTCGATCTGATTCACCAGATTTAAGCTTCATGATCTGGTTGGTAACCACCGAGGTCACGAACATGATCCCTCTTCCGGCTCCTTCGTGGTTGAAAGCCCGGGAAACAACGGTGTCCAAACCATAGGAATGGTAATAGTTCCTCATCAAGTAGTCACCGTAGACCTTGGAGACTGCGTATGGTGACATTGGCCTAAGGGGGTTGGTTTCTTTTATAGGCACTTCAGGAATTTCTTCTGGTTCCGGGAAAATGGTACCGTAATCTTTTTTAGCTTTTTCGAAATGTTCCTGGGAGGATAATACCAGTCCGTATTCTTCACTGGAACCGGCGAAGACTGTTTTTGCGTCAGAGTCCTTTATTCGTATGGCTTCCAGGAGGTTACTAGTTCCGATACAGTTAATATTCTGGGTTTCCTGGGAGTTGTCAAATGATCGTTCAACAAAGGACTGGGCAGCCAGATGGAAGATGTAATCTGGTTCTGATACTTCCATGGCATTGGTCATGGAGGTTATATCAGTCAAATCTCCTTCAACAAGGGTTAATTGTCCAGCAATTCCTCTATCTACAATATTTTTAGCTACAGTCCCGTCGGCTCTCCTTCTAACCAATCCATAAACATTAGCTTCTTGATTAATAAGCTCCTTAGCAAGGTAAGAGCCGGCAAATCCACCCACACCTGTTATAAGCACATTCTTGTTTTTCCAATTCATTTGAATTCCTCTAAATGATTTCTCACATTAATTAAAATGACAATAAGATATCAATTATATTCTCTATTAAATCTTAAATAATTTAAATTTATTATCTATTTTTATAATTTACAATTAATAGAGGTTATTTGTTTTTTTAAGTTGTTCATCTCTTATTTAAATATTTTATTCCATAATTGTCAACTCTTTAATAAAAATATCCTTTTTGTAAGAATTATTCCATTCTCTGGTATAGTACCACCACTCCCCATGACTTAACCCTACGATAACCGTCAAGTTCAGGGTGGGTGGGGCTGGTGGAATCTATATAATAATCCACACCATTATTTCTAAGATAATTACTGAATTCACTGGTGGTATTGAAAAACCGGGGATAAGCTCCCAGTACTTCCATTTTAAGATACCAACTAACCGCATTGGGATAATCAGACCTTATATTTTTTTCACGGTAATTGGGGTCGTACTCCTTTATCCAGTCACTGGAATTACCAATATCAACGGTGAAGGATTTTTTAGGGGTATGGCCAATGTAAGTTGCAGTGGCTGATGTAAGGAGGATTAAAGAAATGATTAAATAAACTCCACATTTACGTAAATTGAAGTTCCTCCGAGGTTTTAACTGATCCTGTGGCTTTAAATTTTGTTTTTTTAACTGATCTTGGGGTTTTAACTGATCTATTAATTCCATGAACTGGGCAAAACCCAGAATTATGAAGTAACTAAAGGCCGGGGCCATGGTAATGAAGTACCGATCAACTTTAAAGGGTAGAATTGCGTGAAACACTAAAAAAACCCCAAACCAGGATAAAAACAGGAAATCCAGCTTAACCCTGCTACTGGAAACAGAAGAAGATCCTTCAAATAAAAATCGGTAAAGGGTGTATAATACGGAGATTAACAGTACTTCACTGATAACCAGGGATTTATAATAAAAACTGATCATGAATCCCAACAGTAAAACTATAATCAATGTTGATTTCAGTAGATTATTTCTCCTTAAGGATGAGGTATCATTCCTATGAAATTTTGATTTAATGCCATTGTAAATGTAAAACGAAAGCCCAACTATGATGATAAATGTAACTAGATATGATAATATGGATGGTACTCCCAGGGATGGGTTTAATATTTGTTGATATGTACCTTGAAGGGGGCCGACTGAGATATAATTCATTAAATTCTGGAGGTAGTAAAGGAGGTTGGGATTGTAGGCCACATCACCAGCACCGGTGGATGTGGCAGTTGCCACAGCAAAAACCAGGTTGAAAATGGAAGCAGTGGCCCCTAATTTAAAAAGGAAGTACAGGACGCCTATGGTCAGGACTCCCAGTTCTAATAAAATTCCCAGAATTATCTTCTTCAAATTTTTAATTTTTCTAATATCCTCCAGATTTAACAAAAGATAGAATAATATGGGTAAAATTATAAGACCAGAAGTATACCTGGCAAGAATGGCCACTACCGTGAGTGGTAAAACCAGATATAAAAATTTTGAATCATTTTCAAGTCCAATGATCAGGAAATAAATCGCCCAGATGGAAAAGACAACTCCTGGGATATCAATACCACCACTAACCAACCATGAAAACACTACTGGCAATGAAATGAAAATTATACCACCAGTAAAACTTTGAATAGGGGTGAATCGTTCTTTTAGGAGCTGGTAAAATCCAATAACTCCCAGTATGGAAATCAAACCAGTAACCAAGAATATGGCATTAATTGAAACATATCCCATCCTGAAAAGGAGGGAGGTTAACAGGGGAATAAGGGGAGGTAGGAAAATAGAGATACCCCCACCTTCTGTACCTGCAAAGTAGAGGGCATTATTAAGGTAATTGAAAACATCCCAGTAAGGAACACCGATCCTCATCTGAATACTCAGAAGAAGGGAAAAAATTCCCAGGGTAACAATGACCAGTAAAATGAAGGGGTTATGGCATATATTCCCCATAGTTCTGGCAATACCTTTACCTCTGGAAGTGATATTATCGTTGGTATTACTTTTATCCGTGGCAATACCTTTATCACTGGAAATATCATTACCCTCCTGTTCACGATCCAAATTACCACCTTGAAAAATAGTATACCCCAATAAATCTATATTATAATTTCAAAATTTCATTTTAACAAAATTTCATTTTAAATATTTCATTCATTCTGAAATTCCATATTATCCACAAACCATTGTACTGTTTCACTTAATTCTTTCATGAAATCAGCAGATGGGTTGAATCCTAATGACGTGGCCTTGGAAACTTCTGCCAGGGAATGTTTCACATCACCAGGTCGTGGTTCTTCATAGATGGGTTCTGTGTCCTTCCCCAGAACCTGGTTGATTATATCCACCAGCTGGTTAACCGTGGTACTTTTACCCGTGGCAATGTTGAAAGCCCCGATCTCCCTGGACTGGCAGGCCTTTAAATTAGCATCCACAATGTGCTTAACATAAATAAAATCCCGGCTCTGCTCCCCATCACCAAATATAACTGGCGGTTTATCATCCAACATGGAGCTGATGAAATTGGGAATCACCGAGGCATACTGGGAATTAGGATCCTGCCGGGCCCCGAAAACATTGAAGTAACGGAGAGAAACAGTAGGTAAATCATATATATCTGCAAATAACTGGCAGTACATCTCCCCAGTGGCTTTGCTCAAAGCATAGGGTGAAATAAACTTCAATGGAGTGTTCTCAGAAAGGGGAAAGTCAGTGCTATCCCCGTAAACCGCTGCGGATGAAGCAAAAACCACTTTCTCCACACCACTGTCCCGGGCAGCCATGAGAACCTGTAAAGTCCCGGTAACATTCATACGGTTACAGTTAAGTGGATCAGCCACACTGGCCGGTACACTGGCCATGGCCGCATGATGGAAAACATAGTCACAGCCTTCGAAACTATTCACAAGATCGATCTCAGTGATATCACCCAGATCAACACTGATGTTCTCAAATTCAAGGTGTTTAATGTTCTTGATACTGCCTGTAGATTCATTATCCACAATAACAACTTCATTTTCCTGACAAAGCTCCTCCACCAGGTGTGAACCAATGAAGCCAAGACCGCCGGTTACTGCAACTTTTTTATTCTTCATTTAAACTCCTTTACTACCTTTTTAGGGGGAATAATTAATTTTTTTGGGAATAATGCTTTTTATTGGAATTAGATGATTTAGGATATTAAATATAAAAATAGACCTGTTGATAGGTCCATTAGACTTGTATTGATCGGTCCATAATATTAACTACATGACTATTTGAACACAACTAACATATAATTACTGTTCGTCTAATTTTGTTAACCCTTAATCTAAGATTGGATATTATTTAACGTTTACCAAGAGAAACACGGACCGGTATATGTTCTGGGTGTCTGGTAACTTATAAAGATCGAACTCTATTTTATACTCACCAGAAGGGCCCGCTGTAAACACAAAGGGTATTTCCTTCTTATCATTATTAGCAAGGGAAACAGTCTCCTCTTTCAGTATGGTGTTATTCTGGCGTACTTTAATCAGATAACTCTCCGGGGAGTTTTCATGGTTAACCAATCCTATGGTGACATTTCCCACCTCTCCGGTGGTTAAATTGGTTGGATAATTCCCGGCTTTACCATCAGGACCGAGCAAATAGAATTCAGTGAATTCTTCAGTTTCAATGGGATTTAAAATAACATAAAACACACCTATCATTCCAACAATAAGGGCAATAACTATTATAATTGAAATAGTTCGATCAAAGTCCATTATTATACTTCCATTACCTTAAGATGTCCAACGAGTTTATTAAGATCCTTAATATGCGAAATACAAGTTTTTCATTTCATCATTAATTAATTATTTCATTTAGATTGTCATCTTATAATAATTATCTAGAAAATCAAATCTGGTTTATTCCACAGAATTAGAGAGATTCAGAACTTATTAAGTAAGTATTAAAAAAAATGGATGAAAGGATTGAATATTCGTTCATCCTGCAAATATTCATCCTTTAATTCAGGTTCTTGCCTCATTAAAGATTGCGCTGGCCATCTGTACAATATCCCCTCCACAGACCATGAAATTAAATCCATGGCTGATTAGGAATTGATCAGGATTATTCAATCCATCGGTCCACACTCCCCGTGAATTATAACCCCAATCCGGCAGATATGCACTGAATGTGTCATCATGTGCTCGTGGGAGGAAATTAACACCACCATTCTGAGCCTTTGTAGGCAGGTTGCTAATATCCCATCCACCATTTTCAGTAGTCCAGATGGAGAAAACTTCCCTGCTACCTTTTATACCCTGATAATAACTTCCAATCATGGCATAAATCGTTCCAGCGCACGCACCTCCATAAACATCCACAACAAGAGCATTCTGGGGAACATAACTGGCTCTTAAAACAGCATTCTGAGTGTCAGGGCCAACACCAAAGACATTGGCATCCACACCCCAACTCCTTAATAGAGAGGCAATGGCATTCAACCGGTTATAATCTGCTTCAATTGCCGTAGATATGCGGTCACTGGTAAGCCAAACCGGTTTAGCTAATGACTTAACATAAGCAGTGGCTGGTAATGCATTGTTAGTAGAGTAAGAGTTTAATATCTGGTTGAAAAGGTAGATCTGGGATTGGTAACTGATTTTCCCCAGACCAATTAAACCATAGGGTGGTGCCTGATGATTTTCATTCATATGATTAGCTATTCTCAGGGCAAAGTCCACGTATTCAAGAATACCAATGTTACCAGCACTCAACTGCTCTTCACTGTAACTGGGGAAGCTATCCTTCTGCAGTGCAATAGGGGAATCGATGTTGTTTCTAATCTGGACAGTGGTAATAGTTAATAAATGCAAGTACTGGGCCATATTCACTGGTACTCCAGCAATTTCTGCATTGCTGGGGAGATGTTTATAGGTTTCCAAGTAATCCTCAACCACGTTGGTGGCTGCCAGAATCTCAGCCATGGTGAAAACATTTTTCGGAGTCTCCATTAAAGGAATATTGGTACTATTCCATACTTTCACCACTGCCAGAGCAGGCAACGCCTGATTAGTGTTATAAGAACTTAAAACACGACAGTAAAGGTAAACCTGTGACTTGTAACCTATTTTTCCAAGACCCACCAGTCCATAGGCCGGGGCCTGATGATTATCATTCATGAAACTGTTGATACGGTTTGCCAGGTCAATGTATTCATCCTTGAATAAAACACCACTAACCAGGTCTTCAGTACTTGAACCCGGTGCCACATCACTATCCACGAATAGTATAGGGTCATTGTTATTATTATTCAACTGAACCGTAGCCTTAACCGCCATATGCAGGAACTGGGCAATGGTTACTGTTTTGGTGCCCACAACCACAGTACTGGGTAAAGTTTTGGTGGATTCAATGGTATTTTTAAGGGAAACCGCAGCAGTAATGATCTGTTGCGGTGTAAAAGTAACTGCCGGAGTGTAAGTTATGGGAATATTACTAGCACTCCACGGTTTAACAGTCACAAAATTAGGCAGACTTCCAGTGCTGTTGTATATGCTTAGTATTCTGGTGTAGAGGTAGACTTGTGATTGGTATCCTATTTTTCCTAGTCCGATGTATCCGTAGGGTGGTGCCTGGTGGTTGTCGTTCATGTGGTTGTTAATCCGCTGGGCAAAGTCCACATAATCGGCTACACTGATACTACCAGTGTTGAGTGATTCTTCACTGAAGCTGGGTTGTTCATCACTTTGTAGTAGTATGGGGTTTGTGTTGTTGTTTTTTAGTTGTGTGGTGGCTTGTGTGGCTAGGTGTAGGAATTGGGCGGTGTATATGGTTATTCCGTTTACGGTTATGGTGTTGGGTATGGTTTTGGTGGTTTCTATGGTGTTTTGTAGGGTGACTGCTGCGGTGGCGATCTGTTGGGGTGTGAAGGTTACTGGTGGGGTGTAGAGTATGGGAATGTTTGAAGCAGTGAAGGGTTTCATGGTTACGTAACTAGGCAAACTTCCGGTGCTGTTGTATATGCTTAAAATACGGCTGAAAAGATAAACTTGTGATTGGTATCCTATTTTTCCTAGTCCGATGTATCCGTAGGGTGGTGCCTGGTGGTTGTCGTTCATGTGGCCAGTGA
>Ga0351925_1024_pt1 | contig 30312 bp, 27 predicted proteins | sample BONcelHT113001D9_FD_206870 | JGI IMG/M metagenome (GOLD analysis project Ga0351925, IMG submission 206870) | Enriched cells from coal bed in the Powder River Basin, Montana, United States - BONCAT cells T11 rep2 HSBNCT.T11.300.1.D9 ... | reverse complement strand
GGTGATCCTCGGCATCGACCCCGGGGCCGTCATCGTCGACATAACCCACGAGGTGGAGCCCCAGGACGTACGCGAGGCCGCCTTCCTCGTCGATGACTACTGGCGGTACTTCCCGCCGGGAACGGTCCATCTCGTCGTCGTCGACCCCACGGTGGGGAGCGCGAGGCGGCCGCTGATCGTGTCGGCGAAGGGACACCACTTTGTCGGGCCCGACAACGGCGTCTTCACCCTCGCAGCACAGAACACCCCGGACATTCACGTCATCGAGAACCGCAATTTCATGCTTCCCGAGATGAGCTCCACCTTTCACGGACGGGACATCTTTTCCCCCGCGGCCGCCCGCCTGTCCCGTGGATTCGAACCTTATGCCTTCGGAAGGAAGATAACCGACCCCGTTCTTCTCGATGGTATCCATCCCGTGGTCAACGGCAGGACACTCACGGGGGACGTGGTACGTTTCGACCGCTTCGGCAACGCGATAACGAACATCAAGGCCGACGTCCTCATGTCCTTCATCAAGGACGGCCCCTTCGAGATAACCACGGGCGAGCATTCCTTCACGACCCTCAGTAAGAGCTATTACGAGGGCGAGGTCACCTGCCTCACGGGCAGTTCCGGCTACATAGAGTTCGGGGTTTTTAGGGGAGATTTCAGACAGGGGACGGGGACACGCAAGGGGGATCCGGTGAGGGTCACTCTCCCATGAGGCCGAGGGCGCCTTTGAGCTTCTGCGTGGCTATCTGGATGAACTGACCTGCCTCACCGATCTCCTTCGATACCGTGTCGAGACCGCCTGTCGCGGCAACCCTGGCCCACTTCCGGTAGTTCTCTGCAAGATATTCGTTGTTCTGGATAAGCTGTTTCAGCGCGATGAGCAAACGGTCCTGTTCTTCCATCAAAAGCCTCCTTCCCACCTAACTTTCATCCTGAGCGAGGTCTCCCGCCTCGAGTTCAAGGGCATCGGCCGTGCTCAACTCATCGATCTTCCTCAGCGGCCGCTCGAGCATGTTGGTCCGTGTCGTCACAAGTGTTTCGTATTCCTTCCTGGCCGCGTCTATGCGGTCGCCCATGGCCCTGAACTTGTCTTTGTACAGCTTCCACTGCTTCGAAAACTCTGCAAGAAGTTTGAGTATCTCCGATGCCGTCCGTTCCAGCTTGACGTTTTCGATGGTCTGGCGGATCACGGCGAGGACCGCGTAGAGCGTGAAGGGTGAACAGAGGATCACCTTCTGCCTCAAGGCTTCGTCCATGATCGTCGCGTCCGATTCCTGGATAAAGCCGTAAACCTGCTCGTTGGGGATGAACATAATGACGTAGTCCACGGTGTTCTCCGCGGGATTGATGTATTCCCGTGTTGTCACCTGCTTTATCATGACCTTCGTGTTCTTGAGAAGTTCGTCGCGATAGCGTTTCCTGTCATGGTCGCTCTCGGCGTCGAGATAGTGGGTGAAGTTGTCGAGGGGGAATTTCACATCCATATTGACCTTGAGGTCGTTGGGGAGAAAGAAGGTGAAATCGGGCCTCCCCGGTCCGTTCTCCAAGGTCGTCTGTTTGACGTAGTTGATGCCTTCGGCCATCCCCACAAGACGGATGATATCCTCGGCCATCCGCTCGCCCCACTCGCCCCTCTTCTTCGAGCTTGCCAGTGCGCGGCCGAGGTGCTCCGTCGTGTCCTTCAGCTTCGTTGTGACCTCTTCGTGCTTTTTGATGAGGGTGGTCACCTCGGTGATGCGCTCACCGCTTACCTTGCCCACCTCTTCGATGCGCCTCTGGACCTCCGTAAGGGTCTTGCCGATGGAGTCTATATTCCTGTCGATGAGGTCTTTCTTGCCTTCAAGCTCTTTCTTGCCCTCCGTCGTCTGGGACTTGAGCTTCTCCTCGGCAAGCTTCATGAAATCATCGGCGTATTTCCTGAATTCGTTCGTATTGGACGCGAGGGCGTCGAGGGAAAGGGCCTTGAAGGTCTCAGAAAGCTCCTTCCTTATGGCCTCGAAACGTTCCATCTCCTCCCTGAGGCGAAGGTCCAGCGTCTCGCACCTCGTCATGGCCTGTACCCTTGCTTCCCTCTCCCCGTCGAGCTCTGTCTGGAGCCTCACCACCTCGTCCCGGCCCTGCTGATGCTGCTGCCTCAGTTCGGCGACGACAGCCTCGGAGGACCCGGCCCTCGCCTCGAGCTCACTTTGCCGGGCACGCGCGCGGGAAGAAACGACAAGTGAAAAGACTATGCCGCCCAGCGCCGCTCCCACAACAAATGCGATGATCACCGGGAGGTAGATCACCAGATCACCTCGGGGCTCAGCACCCAGGCGATAATCCATCTTCCGTCGCCCGCCGGTTTCAGGCAGACAGTTCCCGCCGTTTTGAAGTCGATGATGGTCTTTCCGGCTTCGCCGAGGACGAGAAGGCCCAGCAGCCTGTCGAGAAAGGGAAGGTGGCCGACGATGGCCGTGTCCTTAGTCATGGCGTTGGCCCTGGCGACCCATGGCACCGGGTCATCGTTGGGAGACAGGCCCTTCTCCTCTGTGATGCCCGTCACGGGCCTTAAGGACTCCGTGAAGGCCTCGGCGGTCTGGGCCGCCCTCTTCTTTGTGCTGTGGATGATTGCGTCGAGGCTGACGTCCATGAAGGAGAGAAACTCTCCCATCCTCCGGGCGCTCCTGAAGCCATTGTCCGTAAGACCCCGTTCGGGGTCTTCCTCCTCGCGCTTCGCCTCGCCGTGGCGCACAAGATACAGCAACATTATCGCCCCTTCATTTTTTGTCGTTGTCTGGCGGCATACCGCCGCCGGGACTACATTATAATCTATTTCCTGCCCACAGGCATTATATAAAGGGTCTTCTCTCCGGCAGGCAGGTTGATGGCCTTGCTAACGGCTTCAGCATTGAAACCCGCCATGACGACCGTTCCCAGACCAAGGGGCACGCACTGCAGGTACACGTTCTGCGCGGCATGGCCCGCCTCGAGATACATCCAGTCGGCATTCGTTGCCCGGTCCTGCGCCCCGGCGATGGCAAGCACCGCCGGCGCCTTGCCTATCGGTGCCTGACCCGCCGCCTTGTAAAGCCAGCCCTTTGCGTCCCCTTCAGAGACGAGCACAAGTACGTGGCCCTTTGGCTCATAGCGGTACATGCCCGGTTTGAGACCTGTCACGTTCCCGACAAAAAGGTAGACGGTAAGGAAGTACTTCGCGCGGGCCGACGGCGCGGTCCTCAAGCCCCTTCCCGGCTCTGTTACGCCCTGGGCCGCGAAGAGCACCTGGGAGACCTCGGCCATCGACAGGGGAGAGTCCTTATAGACCCTCACCGACCGCCTCTCCTTCAACGCCTTCTCAACGGACACGGTCCCGTCGTATTTCGGCTCCGGCAGCTTTATCTGGACACCAGACCCCGCACCCTGCCCATACACCGCCGCCGATGATAGAAAAACAAGGCAAACAACCGCCATCAGACAAACGATGGACCTCATAGAACACCTCCAGAATAGTGTCGTTACCCTCACATGGTAATAAGTTTTCCACCCCTTTGCAACCTTTAAGGGACTCCCGCATCGGTGCAATACCCATTGACAATTCACCCCCCATGCTGTTATAACACTTACCTGCGGGGCTGTAGCTCAGCTGGGAGAGTGCTTGACTGGCAGTCAAGAGGTCGAGGGTTCGATCCCCTTCAGCTCCACCATTGAAAACCAAGAGCCGCTCGAAAGAGCGGCTTTTTTGTATTCCGGGCATGTTTCAGCGAAACACTCTGGGCATCTTCTCCACTGCGCTGGTTGTCCGCAGCGTCGTATCGCGCTATAATGATCGGGTCTCTAAACTATCACGGAGGGTATTGCTGTGAACCTGTCACCCTGGGAATATGACGACATGATACATATCGGGAAGGACTTCGCGAGCCACGAGGTTGTGGAGGCATACGACGCGAAGCATCGCCGCCTGCGCGACGTTGGGAAGGAGAACGAGGCTGTCATTACCGGGTTTGACCTAAGCGAAGACCATGTGGTCGCAGACATCGGGTGCGGCACCGGGGCCTTCGTCCTCATGGCGGCACGGCGTTGTGCGAAGGTGTTCGCCGTCGACATCTCCACGGCCATGCTGGACTATACGAGGGACAGGGCGGCGCGTGAGGGGATCACGAACATCGTGTACTGCAACGGCGGATTCCTCACCTACCGCCACGAGGGCGAACCCCTCGACGCCATTTCAACGAGCCTTGCCCTCCACCACCTGCCGGACTTCTGGAAGCACAGGGCCCTGCGCCGGATTAACGCTATGCTCAAGGAGGGCGGCAGATTGTACCTCATGGACGTGGTCTTCTCCGGCGAGGATTACGAAAGGGGGATCCCCGCATGGATCGAGAAGGTCCGCTCCGAAGCAGGCCCGGACATCGCACAGGACCTTATGGGCCACATACGCGACGAGCATTCCACCTTCACCTGGATAATGGAAGGGCTCCTCGAGAGGGCTGGTTTCCGGATCGATGACAGGATCGTCTCGGACGGCGCCATCGCCCGGTATTTCTGCACAAAGCTGCCCAACCGTGATTGACCGCATGACTCCGGGGGCTTTCCGGCAGTTCCTTCAATTGAAATGCCCGCCGCGGTTAAGACGTCGCGTCCTTAACGCGTAACATGTCAGATATCGGACACCACGGTGTCAACAAAGACTGCTGTCCGTCCGGCAGCGACGGGGATGCCGCATCTAACCACCCGAATTAACAGGTGTCTATAAAGGCATGGTTCTTGCTATACGTTTCCTGTTTCGATCCTTTGAGGGCTTACGGAGGGAACATGGGACAGAAAGCTTTCAGACACACATCTTTGATAACCGTTCAGCCGGCACATGAAAGGAGTCCTCTCGCCTGTGCCTCTCGCTATTGTGTCCTTACGGACCCCCGCATGTCCCTTGACCCCGACGCTGCAGCTTCGTTAGACATTGTCGACCAATCGGCATGCGAGTTTCGGGATTACTGCAACCATCTTTACTATATTGACGGCAGGTGCAACTGTCTCTGGTCCTGGACAAAAACGGCAGGTCTTGTCCTGCCTGTTTCTGCATAAGATATAACAACGTCTTCTTTACATTCACGTCTGTGTGATGTAATGTGTTCGTTATGTTTTTCAGGAGGTGCAAATGAAAACGGGGAATGTTTCACAAGGCAGAGTATTCCACCCGCAAACCAGGTCGCCGCACGAAGACAAGACAGCGGAAAGGAAACAAGGCCCGACCCTCGAGGAAAAGGTTGACCTTTCAACGAAGGGAGCGCGCGTCGTGCCGGGCGTGACAACCTCATACGATGACGTGCTAGACCTGCTCTACGGTATTGATTTCAGCCGGTTCAAGGACGTCGAGTGGATGTCCCGGGACGGTTCCTCGAAACTGATGGAACTCCTGCAAACCTGACACAACCCCGTGGTTGACGGGCAGAGACCCGGTACCCCGTATTTTGGCGCACGCCGGCCCCGCCGGAACTCCCCACCGATCCCGGCCGTCTTCAAAACACTTTTTCGTTATCTTCCGCGTCCTCAACAGGGCATCGGAAACGTATTCGCATTAACAACTTCGGCCTCTTTCCTGGAGGATAGGGGTCAGCCTCGTTGCCGAACCCCCTGTCCATCCATCGAGATCTCTAATATCATGTCCGATTCTCAGCGCAAAACCGGTCTTGAGGATCCCCTCCACGAGTTCCGGTTCGTCTCCGGTCTCGCTGCCCCTGCCGGTCTTGCCGTCAGGGGAGGTGTAGAATGCGCAGGGGCAGTCTTCGGAATCTGACTCCTTAACATTAATTTAACACCCGCTTAACGTCTGCTTAATTAAAAACCGTTAATCTTGGTTCAGCAACAGTCAATCCAAATACAGGGAAAGGAGGAAAGAACCCACGTATCTTCACTATCATTACAACTATTTGAAGGAGGCAGGAATGAAGAAGTTATTATTGGCCCTGATTGCAGTCGCCTTGATTATTCCGGCGGTTGGCAACGCGGGCAGCGTATCGAGCAGGTATGACGTTACGTTCGGTGGTTTCGTGAAATACGACCTTGGTTACTCAACACAAAACTCGCACGCGGATCCTTCTTATGCGTACAGAAGCAGCACGTCCGACCGGGCGATCCTCGCCGACGAGTACGGCAACACTTATATGACCGGCGCAGAGACCCGCTTCAACTTCCTTGTCAAGGGTCCCGAGCTCTGGGGCGCGAAGACGAGCGCCTTCATCGAGGGAGACTTTCGCGGCACGACGACGGGCAACCAGCATGGCGGGTTCCAGCTCCGGCATGCGTGGATGAAGATGAATTGGCAGTCCTCCGAGTTGCTTGTCGGTCAGGCCTTCCAGCAGTGGGGCATGCCGTACTATGCCGCGCAGATCGGCGCCGACGACTTCAAACAGTACCTCAAGGGCATCCGAACCCCCCAGATAGCCTACCGGTTCTTCCTGGGAAAAGAGTTTAACGCCATGTTCGGCCTCACCTCCGCCACGGAGTGGTCGGGCGCAAGCAGTATCCGCCAGTACAATGACGGCTATGCCAGGAGCTCCTGGCCGGGCCTTCAGGGCGAGATCGCTTACTGGACGGACCGCTGCGGGAAAATTGGTTCCAACAACCTTAAATTAGGCCTCGGCGCCTACTTCGGCAGGGACAAGGAGCACTACACCTCGGGCGCGGAGTACAAGGACAGCACGATCAATGCCTGGGTCACAGCGTTCCGCTACTCCATTCCCATTGTCCCCGAGAGACAGGGAAACAAGGCTATGTCCGTGCTCCTCAACGGAAACTTCTTTATCGGGCAGAACGTCGCAGGGAACAACTGGATGGGCTCATCGGGCCCGAGCAACGGTTCCTACATGAGACCGGACAACGATGCGGCGGCGCCGACGGCATTCGGGCTTCGCTCTCAGGTTTCCTGGTGGATCACCAACAACCTCTGGGTCAACGGCATGTACGGTTACCTGAAATACAACTACAGCGAGTGGGCACGCACGAACAACGCAGCGGCCCGCGACAAGATCAACATGTCACAGACCTTCGCCGCGAACCTCCTCTGGGATGCGAACCAGTCAATCAGGTTCGGTCTCCAGTGGATGAGGATGTTCACCCATTACAACGGTGTCGGCCAGGGCACCGGCGTAGGTTCGGGTTTCGCCGGCTCAAGCGGCGTCATGGACCAGTACAGGTTCGCGGCCTGGTATTTCTTCTAAAGAAACCCCCTCGTTGCCATACGAAAAGGGGCCTTTTTCAAGGCCCCTTTTCTTTATTACTGGCTCCCCGGGAGGCAATCCCTGAAGATCTTCTTTGGTGTCACACCGGCAGGTCCTTAAGCCTTTTCTCTCTTTTCCTTCCCGTTCCTTTCCTCGCGATGGTGCTTGATAACCCTTCCCTCGACCATGAAGATCACGTCCTCGCAGATGTTCGTGGATAGATCGGCGATGCGCTCGAGGTTGTTCGCGACCCTGATGAGGTGCAGAGACCTCTCGATGGTCGTCGGGTCCGACGACATGAAAGTCACGAGCTCGCGGAAGATCTGGACCTGCAGGGCATCGACGATATGGTCCCGCTCACAGACCTGCTGGGCAAGTGGTGCGTCCTCGTTGAGAAAGGCGGCGATGCTGTCGCTTAAGCTCCTCGTCGTTTCCCCGGCGAGCCTCGGGATATCGACGAGAGGCTTTACCGGAGCACGGGAGATGAGGAACAATCCGCTGTCGGCGATGTTCGCCACGTGATCCCCCATACGTTCCAGGTCGCTCGTCATCTTGAAGATCATGAGGATGATCCTGAGGTCCCGTGCCCTCGGCTGGTACTGGGCTATAGTGGTCGTGCAAAGGTCGTCGATCTTTATCTCGAGGTCGTTCGTTGCCGGTTCCAGTTCATTTATGACCTTGAGAAGAGGGGTTTCCTGCCTGTTGAGGAGGCCCGCCATACTCTGTGCGATCATTTTTTCCACGAGCGTGGCATATTCAACGAGCTCTTTCTTGAGTTCCCTTATCCTGTCCTGAAGCATGGAGCCTCCTATCCGAATTTTCCCGTCAGGTACTCCTCCGTCCGTTTGTCCTTCGGCACGGTGAACATCTTTTCCGTCGGCCCGAACTCGACGAGTTCCCCGAGATAGATGAAGGCGGTGAGATCGGAGACCCGCGCGGCCTGTGCGATATTGTGCGTGACGAGGAGCATGGTGACGTTCCGCTTGAGTTCCACAAAGAGCTCTTCGATCTGCGATGTCGACTTCGGGTCCAGGGCGGACGTCGGTTCGTCAAGGAGCAGTATCTCGGGGTTCATGGCCAGTGCGCGGGCTATGCAGAGCCTTTGCTGCTGTCCGCCGGACAGAAACGTCCCTTTTCGGTGCAGCGCGTCCTTTACCTCATCCCACAGGGCCGACCTCCTGAGCGATCGTTCGACGATACTGTCCAGTTCCGGTTTCGCCATCCTGATACCGTTCAACTTATACCCTGCTATCACATTTTCATAGATGCTCATCGTCGGAAAAGGGTTTGGTTTTTGAAAAACCATCCCCACCTTCCGCCTCAGGACGATGGGCTGCATCGCATAAATGTCCTCGTCGATGAGTGTCATCTTTCCCGATACCGTTGCGCCGGGAATGAGCTCGTGCATCCTGTTGACGCACCTTATCAGGGTCGTCTTTCCGCACCCCGACGGTCCCATCAGGGCGGCGACGACGTTCCTGGGAACGGTGAGATCGACCTCCTTCAATATCTTGTTGTCGCCAAAATAGGCGCTGAAACTGTCAATCTTTAGAACCGTGTTTTCCATTTGGCGGAGATCCCCCTTGCGATAAGGTTCAGGGCAAGTGTCAGAACAACAAGGATGAACGAGGCGCCCCAGGCGAAGGAATGCCACTCGGGGTACGGACTCATTGCGTAATAGAATATCCGATAGGGAAGCGAGTCTATCGGCTTGAAGATATTGATGTTCATGAACTGGTTGCCGAATGCGGTGAAAAGGAGCGGGGCTGTCTCTCCCGTGATCCTCGCCACGCTGAGGAGGATTCCCGTGAGTATCCCGCTTAAGCCCGAAGGCAGTATGACCTTGAGTATCGTCTTGTAATAAGGCACACCCAGGGCCAGAGAGGCCTCCTTCAGGTGATAGGGTATAAGCTTGAGCGTTTCCTCCGTCGTCTTGACTATCACCGGGAGCATCATGATGGAAAGGGCAACACCGCCTGCGAGAGCGGAAAACGTCTGCAGGGGGGCAACGATCCAGAGATACGCGATAATGCCAATGACGATAGAGGGCGTCCCCTGGAGGACGATCACAGAAAGACGAATGGTGTTGCTCAGCTTGCCCGCCTTGTTCTCCGAAAGGTAGATGCCGGCTGTGATCCCGAAGGGTATGGAGATGACGCTTGAAAGAACAATGAGCATCAGCGTTCCCACGATGGCGTTCCACACGCCGCCGCCCGCCTCCCCGATGGGGCGTGGGAGGTTGAAAAGAAAATCCCAATCGATCACCATGATCCCGTTCTTCGTTATGTAGTAGAGGATAAGAAAGAGGGGCAGAAGAGACAGGAACGCGAAAAGGCATACGATCCCCTTGAAGAAAATGTCCTTGATGAGACGTCCCCTGACATCGCCGCCTATCACGAAACCTCCTTCGAGGATTCGATGCTGAGCTTCTGGATGACGTATGTCCCAACGATGTTGACGACCATGGTGACAAAGAAGAGGACCAGGGCAACGTATATGAGTGACGCCGCGGTTATTCCCGTTGCCTCGGCGAACTCGTTGGCGATGACGCTCGCCATGGTGTTGGCGGGGCTGAATATGCTCGTGGGCAGAAAGTTGCTGTTGCCTATGAGCATCGTCACCGCCATGGTCTCACCTATGGCCCGCCCGAGAGCAAGGAGTATGCCTGCGATGATGCCGGAGCGCGCGTAGGGAATGACAATACTCCTTATGACCTCGAAGCGGGTCGCTCCGAGCGAGTAGGCCGCTTCCTTCAGGTCTCCGGGCACGAGGGTGATAACCTCCCTGCCGATGGACGCGGAAAAGGGTATGATCATGATGGCAAGAATGAGGGAGGAGGTCAGTATCCCCACCCCATGGGGGGCGACGCCTATCTTCATCTCGATCAACCGCACGGCGGGCATGAGGAGAAAGAGCCCCCAGAGGCCGTATATGACGGAAGGGATCCCTGCCAGGACCTCCACGGAGCTTCGCAGAAAGGTTGAAACGGCGCCCTCCTTGAAATACTCACCGAGGAAGACAGAGATGGCGAGCGAAAAGGGGATGGAAATGATGAGGGCCAGGAAGGATGACAACAGGGTCCCCACGAGGAACGGGAGGGCGCCGAAGGTCTCCGTTGTGGCGTCCCAGACCTTGCCGGCAAAAAAGAAGAGTCCGAACTCCTTTATTGACGGCAGCGCCGTTATGAAGAGGGTGACCAGGATCGCGGCAAGAAGCACCACTATACAGGAGCCGCTGAACGCGAGTATATAGTTGAACCTCTTTTCCGAACGATCCGTGTTCCCTGGTTCCGGCCTTGTCTGGTTATCCATAATCCTGAAAGCATTCGGGACGGTGCCTGGTACGGCACCGTCCCGCTGCACCTATTTTTCCTTACTTCACGAGGGGCGTCCCATTATACGTCATGGAACGGATGAGTTTATTTGCCTTTGCGGCGGCCTCCTTCGACAATGGAGCGTACTGGAGGGGTTCAACGTATTTCTGCCCGTCGCCCACCATCCAGTTGAGCAGTTTGGCCAGCGCCTCGGCCCGGTCCTTCGCCTTCCTGCCATAACTCTGTTCCTTGTAAAAAATGAGCCATGTGAACCCGCTGATGGGATATCCCGCGGCCGCTTCCGTATCCGTCAGGGATACGTTCGTATCGTCGGGGATCTCTACATTGGCTGCGGCGCTCACTGCCTTGAGCGAGGGCTCGATGAACTTGCCCGCCTTGTTCCTGACATTGCCATAGGGCATCTTGTTCTGGGTCGCGTACAAAAGCTCCACGTATCCTACCGCACCCGGCGTCTGCTTTACGTATCCCGCTACGCCCGGATTGCCTTTCTGACCGATTTGGCCGGCAGGCCACTTCAGGGATTTGCCGGTGCCGATCGTCTCCTTCCACTCCTTGCTCGCCTTCGTGAGGTACTCGCTGAATATGTAGGTGGTACCGCTACCGTCGGCACGGTGTACGGCGACGATGGGCATGTCGGGAAGTTTCACGTCGGGATTCGCGGAGACGATCTTCGGGTCATTCCATTTCTTGATCGCGCCAAGAAAGATGCCGGCGATTGCGTCGGGGGTGAAATTGAGTTTCGGATTTCCCGGAAGGTTATAGGTCACGACCACGGCTCCGAGACAGGTCGGGATGTGCAAAACCGGTGCTCCCGCCGTCTCTAATTCCTTCGCCGTCATGAAGGCGTCGGTTCCACCGAAATCGACGGTCTTCCTGACAAGCTGATTGATCCCGCCGCCCGATCCGATGCCCTGGTAGTTGATCTTGACCTTGTACTGTTGGTTGTAGGCGTCGAACATTTTCGAGTACAGCGGCTGGGGGAACGTAGCGCCGGCCCCGAGGAGTTCCATGTCGGAAGATGATGCGGGAGTCGCAAAACATACGAGGGCAAAAACAACAGCCATCAAGGTTACACCTTTTGAAAACATGGCAAACATAAACAATCCTCCTTCGTTTTTTTAGACAGCCTGCCTGAGTCCTTGATTCAGCTTATCCGCCGACTGTTAATATTAAAGGAAAAGATTGTTAAGATTGGGTTAAGATATCCCCCGATATCAACTGTTCATGCCAGACAGGCAGCGGATTTCCGCGGTGTTAACAGAAAATTAATAATTGCTTCATCACACTTTAACGGAGAAGAAATAGCCTTGCTCAGGTGCACCCGGGAAGGGTGCCTTCTGAGCAGAAGGACCCGAAAGCCGATAATGCCCGGCAACGGATATAAGCACCTGCAAGGTCGGGGACCATGACACACGAGGATATGCTGAAGGCTTTCGTCCGGAATGGTATAAGCGGCAGCGGAACGAACGGTGACCTCCCTTTTACGCCATCCGATATCACATTCGGCACGGAAACAGAGCTTCAGACGGCAATCAAGGGTTCACGAGAGTCCGTCGACCTGCCGCGCACAATAGAAAGTTCCAATTATTTCTACAACATCTTCAGGCGCATTGGGCGGGGGGACGCCCCGAGGAAGCTTATCCACGGGCTCGAGAGATATCTCTCCGGCAACGGGGACAGTATCTGGGAAAACAGTTTTGTCTGTTTTCCCAGGGTTTGTCTGAGTCCCAGTGCCGATGCCGTTTTCAAGGATGATCTCCTGGCCGACAAGAAAGATGGGGATAAAGGCTACAGGTCCGATGCCTGCAAGTATACGATAAACCGGGGCGGGACGGAATGTCTGCGCGTTCCCGTCAGCTACCTTCTGAAGCTCGCCCTTTCGGATGTTATCGGCTCCGGGCCGCCGGCTCCCGACATTGTCTTTAGAAAAGGCATAGCACTCATGGAATGCTTCACCAACGACAACACGTCTCCGGAAACCCATTCCTTTCGTGTCAATTCCGCAGGACAGAAGGGGATAGCGGCTGCGGCGGCACGGGATATGTCGCGGCGGTTCCTGTTCACACAACTCCTCGTGGCCTATGCCAACGAGAGGTTTCGGCTCCGCCAGAACGATCAGGAGGTCTTCATATATTTCTCGCCCCATCCTCCTGTACGTCAGAAGAATCTCAATGGCTGCATATCCGATGCTTTTTATCGCGAACTCTTCATGAGTCCCTGTCTTTCGGGATGGGCTAAGGGAGAACAGAAACACGCCTACATGCATCTGTGCCATGAGGTATTGAGCCGGAGCCATCTCAATGCCGTGGTGAAACTGAAGGAGGCGGGGATCATCACCAACGAACTCATTGTTCTTCCCAATACGTCAAACATCAGCCTTGCCAACAACGGGACGCATTTGAGCCAGGGGAGCAGGAGGCTCGCCTCCCTGCTCAAAGACCCATCGTCCGGATTCACCGGGTTTCACGAAAAATATGTCTCCGATCTCGTCGTCAAGATCGTCGAACACTTCCTGCCGCTTTTCGTAGGCACCTACTCGGCGTCCCCCTACAGGATCGATTTTAAGGATTTTCACCCCGAAAGGGTCCTTGGCTTTCTCTCTCACGAACTCGATTTTACACATCTGAGAATGCTCTGGAGAAGATGGCGCAAGAAGGCCGACATCAGGGTCTTCAAGCGCTCCATAACCCCCTTCGGTCCTGCGTGGCTCGACGGCCTGGTCAGTTCGTTCTTCAGGCTCCGCGGTGATTGCGTGCCCGATTTCCGTCTTATCGATTATCTCGTGTGTCTCATGAGCACGGAGAGGAGCCCTGCCCTCAACGGCATGCCGGGAAATTCGGCGGCATTGAAGAAAGACCTCGCGGAGCTTGGCGTGTTTCACCCCTCCATGTCCCTCTATCTTCTCTTCAAACCCCGTGAATACGACGTTATGGGCTTCTCGGGATTCGAAGGGCGCCATTACAGCCTCTTCGAGGGATTCGAGTACGATTTCGGCCGGGCAGCCCTGCTACAGGCCTTTGTCACGTCTCTGGCTTTCAGTCTTGTCCTCGAGGGAAAAGTCACTCACCGTCACATCCCGGACACACCCTTTGTGGAAAGCGAACGGAGACAGATCATTTTCAATGCGTCCATAGGCATCCCCACATTCTACATGAAGACGGATACAGGCAATCTCTTTCTTAAGTACATCGTTATGAACACCCCTGGCGTGAGAAACAGCAGGCGCTATCCCGGTTACATCAGGGTCCCCCTGAAACACTACCTGGAAACTCTTGTAAGAACATTGAAGGAAGATTCCGGCCCGTTGCCTGAGATATTCGATATGCCTGCCTGCCTCGATGATCTTGAGGACAGGGTAACCGGGAGTATGAGTGGGTCAGTTGCATCCCGGCTTATCAATGCTGTGGTCGAAGGAGCGGGAGCAAGAAAGGCGCTTGACCTTGACAGCGAAGAATTCAACCTCGCCGCGGAACGCTATTACAGGACAGGTCTGCGAAAAAAGCACATTCGGGAATCCCTGGCCATCTTCAAACACGACCTGTCGCAGCTCGAAAAGAAAATCATCACGCACGACGGGCAGGTCCGCGCGGCCCTCAATGATATCGTTCCCGAAGGCGGCGCCGTCCCCTATCTCATGAATACACGGAAACATCTCCTCGAGGAACGCCTTCCGGCGGAAGAACTCCGGCGCTTGATCCGCCTGATGATCCTCACCGAGCACGCCGAGGCGGAGCAAGAGGAACGCGAAAGGGAAACACATGACACCGCACCAGTACATAGAGCGGGAAACGCTTGATATCAGGACGGAAGAGCTCTACTGGGACCGGGTTATCGGGTTCTGCTATTCACGGCTGCGCGAACGCGCCCCTGTTCTGTTCAAGATGTTGACAGGGCGAAGGGTTTCCGGGCTCCTGGGCTTTCTGAACTACGATCTATTCATGGGGGGTCGCCTCCTGGGGCTCGCGCGCCTCGCGCAAAAATCGGGCATCGACCTGTCCGAATGCTGCGATGAGCCCCTAACCCTCGCCACGCCGAAAAGGATCTTTGAAAGGAAGATACGATACTGGCAATGCCGGCCCATGTCGGAAGACCCGGCGGACATAGTATCTCCCGCCGACGCGCGCATGCTGACAGGTTCATTTTGCGACACCGACGCACTCTTTCTGAAGGAAAAATTCTTTGAGTACGAAAAGCTCTTCGGTCAGGACAAGGATGAATGGATCGATGCCTTCCGAGACGGAGATTATGCGATATTCAGGCTCACTCCGGAGAAATACCATTATAATCACGTCCCCGTCTCGGGCACGGTGCGGGACATCTATGAGATAGATGGAACCTACCATTCCTGTAATCCCGCCGCGGTCGTAAAGATCCTGACCCCCTATTCCATGAACAGGCGCGTCGTCACCGTCATAGACACCGACGTACCGGGAGGCACCGGGGCCGGGCTCGTCGCCATGATAGAGGTCGTCGCCCTGATGATCGGTGACATCGTCCAGTGCTACAGCGAGGACCGGTACGAAAATCCCCGGGAGATCCATCCCGGCATCTTCATGAAAAAAGGAGGGCCGAAGAGTCTCTATCGCCCCGGCAGCAGCACGGACATCCTCGTCTTTCAGAAAGGAAGGGTCGATTTCGCGGGGGACATCATGTCCAATCTGTGCGACCGCCGCGCTAAGAGCCGGTTTAGCGGCTGGTTCGGCGATGCCCTTGTCGAGACCGACGTGAAGGTCCGCTCCTCCATCGCGGCGCGGAAACGAGACGGCACCGGGACGGCAATCCTAACAGAATGTTCTTTGAACCTTTAACCACCGCTAACAGGACAAGGTTATGATCTCTTCAAAAACGGGAGATGTCACATGAACCACTGGATGCAGATACTCGCGACACATTACGGGCGGATGCAGGCCCGTTACGACGGCAGGCCGCTCATCATACTCTTCGATATAGACGGCACGATACTGGACATGCGTTTCATGATCTACAATGTGCTGAAGAGATTCGACAAGGACAACGACACGGACCATTTCGAGGACATCGCCGTCAGCGACATCGATTTCCACGAAGAGCATGTCACCGGTTTTCTCGACAGGCTCAAACTCTCCCGGGACCACCAGCTCAAGATCCTCTACCGCTATGAACCGCTTTTCCTGGCGTTGGCGGCCGACCCCTATTCCCACGCTCCTTTCGGCGGCGTTTTTGAGGTCATACGATGGTTTCAGGACAGGCCGGACACCTTTGTGGGACTCAACACGGGCAGGCCCGAACTGCTCAGGAAAGACACCCTTGTTTCACTGAACGTCCTTGGCGCCCGCAAAGGAGTGGCATTCCCGCGAGACCTCCTTTTCATGAAGCCCGATTCCTGGCAGGGCAGTGTCGCATCCCTGAAGGCGGAAGGCGTCAGATATTTCCAGAGAAAGGGGTACCGGGTTTGCGCGTTCATCGACAACGAGCCGGAAAATCTGAGAGCCGTAGCCGATATGGACGGACCCGGGGAGATTCTCCTCCTCCATGCTGATACCATCTTCAAATCCGATTTCCGCACCATACCCGACCATGCCGTGCAGGGGAAGGTCTATGATATATCCACTCTGGTAAATACGAGGCACGACACGAACCATTTCACCGACGACGACGGGCTATTGAAACGCACGGCATGATGGGAAGAGTCCGGGCGTCGGAAAGCAACAAAGGGTGTCCTGATGAGCAATGAGGTCTTTGTCATCATACTCGCCATCGGGTGCGGCTCTGCTATCTGGTGGGGCTCGGTCAGACTCCCTCGAGCCGACTGGCAGATAGTCGCCTCCATTCCGAGGCGTGAAACGGTAAGGGGTCTCTGGACGGGGGTCAATCTTACTTATTACGGACTCATCCTCGCGACGGCCCAGTGCGTGGCCGTGACGTTGTTCTGCATACTGATGGGGTCTTTCGGACGCCCTTTATGGGTGATTGGTCTTCCCGCAGGACTCATGCTCGTCATATGCCTGCCCGCCTCAAAGATCGTCGCACGTCTCGTGGAAAAGAAGAAGAATACATTCACGGTAGGCGGTGCGTCATTCGCGGGTTTCGTGGTCGCGCCTTTCATCGCGTGGGGATTCAATGCAGGCGGGTTTGCCTCCATACCCGTTTTGCCCTTCCTTGCGGCACTTGCCGTCTCATATGCCATCGGAGAGGGGATGGGACGCCTGGGCTGCATCAGCTTCGGATGTTGTTACGGGAAACCCCTCGGCTCGTGCCACCCGATCGCTGCGCGGCTGTTCAGCCGTTTCCACCTCAGATTTTCCGGTGAGCTGAAGAAAGCGGCCTACGAAGGAGGGTTTGATGAAGTACCGCTGGTGCCTGTGCAGGCCATGACATCGACCCTATACTGTATCGCAGGCCTCCTGTCGACATATCTTTTTCTCAACGGCCATTACCGCCTGTCTTTTTTGACAGCCGTCGTTATCACACAGGCATGGCGCTTCGTTTCCGAGTTTCTCCGTTCGGACCACCGCGGCCAGGGCAGATTGAGCATATACCAACTCATGTCTATGGCCATGATCGCTTATGCAATATGTGTCATCTCATTTTTTCATCCCGCCACCGTCACGCCGCAGCCGGTTGTTGTGGGCTTGAGAAGCATCGCAACGCTGCCCTTCTTCATCTCCATCGAGATACTCTGGATTGTGGTGTTCCTTTTTGTCGGGAAAAGCAAGGTGACAGGGTCCGATATCCTTCTCTATGTCCGAAGGGATAGTATATAGCGGGATCATAGCTTCCCGATAACACATTTTGTGACCCCTTAACGGTAAATTAACCGTTACAGAAGGAAGATCTTAACGCCTTCCCGTATATATTGTCATACATTCAATGAACACAAGGACGGGAGCCATGGTACTATGCCGCTTTTTATTCCTGATCTTTTCCCTCTATGCTCTTCTGGCTGGAAACAGTACTTTCTCGACTTCCGTGGCTTCGGAACTGAGCGGAGCCGGGGCCACTTTTCCGCAGCCGTTCTACGAGATGCTCTTCAGCATGTATCAGCGCCAGCATGCCGTAAAGGTCCGATACGATGGCGTCGGTTCCGGGGAAGGCCTGCAGCTGCTCGCAAAGAGGAGTGTCGACTTTGCGGGAACGGACAAGATAATGGGCCAGGATGCCCTGAATGCGGCATCCGATACGGTCCTCAACATTCCCACGTGCGTTGGGGCCGTGGCGGTGGTTTACAACGTTCCCGGCAACCCGAACCTCCGCTTCACCTCTGACATCATCACCGACATCTTTCTTGGCAGGATCAAGCGATGGAGCGACCCCCGCATCATGGCCGTCAACGAGCGCGGCGCAATGCCGGAGATTCCCATCACCGTCGTCTATCGCATCGATGCCAGCGGTACAACCTTTATCTTCAGTGACTATCTCGCCAAGACAAGCAAGGAGTGGAGCGACAGGATGGGCAGGGGAACGTCCCTGCAGTGGCCCACGGGACAGGGGGCAAGGGGCAATCCGGGAGTCGCGGGCCTCGTACGGCAGATCCCGGGGTCCATCGGATACGTGGAAATCGTGTACGCCATCGGAAACAAGATGACCTTCGGCGCAGTGAAAAACAAGGCGGAGCGCTTTATCACCCCCACGGTGAAGAGCGTCACTGCCGCCGCGTCCATCGATCTCGCGCCGGGAGGCGACTATTCGTTGACCGATACCCCCGTTCCCGACGGTTATCCCATCAGCGGGTTCACCTGGATAGCACTGTACCGGGAACAGAATTACGGCGGCAGGACCAGGGATAAGGCCGAGAACCTGATCAATCTCGTGTCCTTCATCATACACGAGGGCCAGAAGCATGCGCCTTCCCTACATTATGCACCTTTGCCGAAAAACGTGCGCAGAAACGGCGACGTCCTTCTCGGCACGGTCACGCATGGCGGCGCTCCTGTCTACAAGTCCAGGGAAACAGCCGGCAAGTAAGCAAGGAATCCGCAAGACAGAAAGCGAAGAGCCTCACCGGAGGCATAGAGAATGAGTTTGCGAAGATTCGGAATAGCAACACGGTTGTCCATTGGCTTCGGGCTGATCGTGGCCTTCATGATCGCCCTTGCCGTTCTCGGCATCGCAAGCATGAACAGGATCAATGAAAGGTTCGAGGAACTGGCGAGCAAGACCACGGTAAAGATGTGGTACGCCACCATGATCCAGGATTCCGTCCACGTCATCGACAACGCTATTCTCAACATGATCGTCGCCCGGGAGGAGCCCACGACCATGATGGAGTATGTCCGTGTCATGACGGCGCGCAAGACGTACGAAAGCGCCATGGAAGCGATAGGAAAGCTTGAGGACACAGCGTACGGCAAAGAGATACTGGAACGAATGCAGCAGAATCTCGAGGAAGGCAAAAGAGAGAACTCGAGAATCATCGAACTCGCCCGTGCCGGAAGGTACAGACAGGCCGCGGAAATCTTCCTTGAGACGTCCCGCACGACGGGCGCCGGCGTGCATCAGGTCTGCTCGGAACTCGTGGGCTACGAGAAGGAAGACGCGGCCGCCAGCTACCTCGCGGCGACGCGGACATACCGCTTCACGAGCTTCATGTTTGTCATAATTGGCCTCATGGTCCTCGCGACAGCCTCAGCGGCGGCCATACTTCTTACGAAGAGTATTACAGCTCCCCTGAAACAGGGAGTTTATGTCGCCAGGCAGCTGGGAAACGGTGATCTCTCCGTTGACATCGACGCCTCGGGAACAGACGAGACGGGCAGGCTCTTGAGGGCCATGAAGGAGATGGCCGAGAAGCTGAAAAAGTTGAGCGACGTTGAGCACCAGCTTGTAGAGTCCCAGAAACTGGAAACAGTGGGAAGGCTCGCGGGGGGGATCGCGCGCGACTTCAACAACATGCTCAGCATCATTCTCGGGAACACGCAGCTCATGAAAATGCAGAACCCGAAGGCCCAGAAGGTTGTGGAACGCTGCACCGTCATTGAAAGTGCCGTCCTGAGGGCCTCCGATTTCATCAAGCAGCTCCTGGCCTTCTCGAGGCGCCAGATACTCGAATTCAGGCCCGTCAGGATTGACCAAATGGTACGGGAATTCGAGAAGATGCTGCGCAGAATGCTCAGCGAGAACATCGATATGAGGATCATCAGCCACAGCGACTTCGTCCTCGTCAAGGTCGATAGCGCTCAGATCAACCAGGTCATCCTGAACCTCGTCGTGAACGCCCGGGAGGCCATGCCTGAAGGCGGTAGGCTGACCATAGAAACGGACGTTGTTGTTGTCGACAGGGATTTCTGCTCCCTTCATCCCGAGGCGAAGACGGGCGCCTACGTTGTCCTGTGCGTATCCGATACGGGCATAGGAATGAGCCGGGAAGTGATAGACAACATCTTCGAGCCCTTCTTTACGACAAAAGAGAGCGGTACCGGTCTCGGGTTGTCCGTCGTCTACGGCATCATCCGCCAGCACGGCGGCTTCATAGATGTTGTCAGTGAACCCAACAGAGGGACCCGCTTTTCCGTCTATCTCCCATCCACCACCGAAGAAAGTACGGTGACACAGGTACAGGCCGGTCAGGGACTGGCGAAGGGCCGGGGGGAGACTGTCCTTATAGTCGAAGACGACAGGGATCTCAGGGAGACCGTCTCCGACCTCCTGAGACTTCTTGGATACCGCGTCCACACAGCCTGCGACGGCGAGGAAGGCGTCTGCGTCTTCAGGCAACGCTGCGATGAGATAGATATCGTTCTTCTCGATGCCGTGATGCCAAGGAAAAGCGGCTTTGAGGCCTACAAAGAGATGGACACCATACGGCCCGCCATTCCTTCACTGTTCGTGACAGGATACAATGCCGTTCACGGCGGGAACAGCGAGGAGGACACAGGCGGCACCGGCGTAATCCAGAAGCCCTACTCCATTGAGGTGCTTTCGCGAAGAATACGGGAGATACTCGATGAGAAACGGCCGAAAACAACGGCACAGGCCGATCAGACCTCTCCTCGAACTGCTCCGCCGGAAGCCCTGTCCGGTTAGTGTGGACAGCGTTCCACCGGTAGGGGAAGGGGGAGGATACCTCTGGTTTCGGCCGCTACACGACCAGCACCGAGTGACACGCAATGGATCCGTCCACCCGCCTGACGGGAAAGGAAGGGTCCTTCCTCCATTCACCGTCGACGATGAAGCGGTATTGATAGACACCCCTCTCCAGGGTGATCGTCGTCCTCCAGGAACCCCTCGCATCCTTCCTGAGGGGCCGGACCGTAGGGTCCCAGGCGTTGAAGGAACCCGCCAGGAACACCTGGCACGCCCCGGCATCATCTAATCTAAATACAACCCGTTTCTTCATATCCTGTTCTCTCATATTCTCCTTTATCATTAGCGGCATATCAGAAATTGGCCGCCTTTTGCCCACCTCCGGGAACGAAGCGGGCGGGCGGCGTTACGACCCGCGGCCCTGCGAAATCCCCGGGCGGGACATATCCCCATTCCTCCTCTCTCAGGATGTCATTCACCGCTGAAGTGATGGCCCCTACGCCGGCGTCGGCAGGGAACGTGTAATCGGGCCGGATACGAAACGCCAGGGCGGCGGTAAGCTTTTCATGATCGGGCAGGACGAGAATGCTTGATACCCCTCCCAGAAAGGAACGGGCGAAGTAGATATCGATCAGGGCTTGTTCATCCGAAGCAACGATGATCGCGATCCTTCCTTTCCTTCGCTTTCCGGCAAGTTCCCCCTTGAACTCCTCCACATCGGAAATGGCGACTATGCGCCGTCCCGAAGCCTTCTGCCTGACAGCTTTCAGGAAGCGGCAGCCTTCTGTCGGCTTTTCCTTCGAGAAATAGATCACTTCCATAGCGTACCTCCTTTTTTCCGGGGTTCTCCCTTGACGGTATTTATACGCTACGGTTGTTAATGAATGATTAGGAACCGTTGATTTTTCCGTTAAAGATCAGGCGTTCGCGGAGGACAGGTCCCAGGCGGGCAGCGTGACGACAAATCTCGTGCCCTTTCCCGCACTGCTTTGGACGGTGATCTTTCCGTTGTGGAGAAGGATGATGTGTTTGACGATGGAGAGGCCGAGGCCCGTGCCGCCGAGCTTCTTGGATCTCGATTTGTCGACGACGTAGAACCTCTCGAAAATCCGGTCGACGTGTTCCGAGGGAATGCCTGGACCCGTGTCGGCCACGGAAATCACCACCGTATTGTCGCGGGTCTCCATCTCAACTGTAACTCCGCCTGAATCCGTGTATTTGATCGCGTTGTCAAAGAGATTGACGAAAACCTGCTCGAGCCTGAAGGCATCCCCCATCACCGGCGGCAACCCGTCGGCTGCCCTGACCTCTGCAAAGAAACCCTTTGCGCGTATCTGTTCTTCAAAGATCTTGAGCACCCTTTCGACGAGATTCGGCATGTCCACCGGTTCCAGTTCCAGTGAGAGGTTCTTCTCCTCCAGTCTGGACAGAGCCAGGAGATCCGTGACAATGTTGATGAGCCGGGCCGTGTTCCGCTTGACGATCATGAGGTAATGTCTCTGTTCGTCTGAAAGCAATCCATCGGCCTCCATGGTCTCGACAAACCCTTTGATCGACGTGAGAGGCGTTCGTAATTCGTGGGACACGTTGAGAACGAAATCACTTTTTATCTTCTCAAGCTTGCGGATCTCGGTGATGTCATGAAAGACAAGAACGATCTCCTCTTTGGAAGTAAGGAAGGTGGCGCTGCAGAGAAAGACCGCTCCCTTGACCATTATCTCCCCGATGCGGTTGCGCCTCTCGTTATGGACCCTGTTTACCAGTTCGTTCAGAGCAGGCTCCCGGATTACCTCCCAGTAAGGCTTCCCGATCTCCACATCACGGCCCAGCAGGGTTTTCAGGCTATCGTTGACAAGGAGCACCCTCTCTTCGCCGTCAAGCACGAGGAGCCCCTCCTGCAGGGAGGAGATGATGCTGTTCAGCTCTTCCTTCTGACGGGTGAGGTCAGAGAAGAGGTCCTGCATTTCGTCGGTCATATCGTTGAAGCTGTCGGCGACCTCTTTGAGTTCGTCCTGTTCCCTGAGCAGTACCCGTGTACTGAAATCATGGCCGGCCACCCTCTTTATGGCGGCGCTCAGTTCCCCGATGGGCCGGTAAATCGTCCGTGCGAAGATGAACGCCCCGATTAGGGCCGCGACAAGGACAAACGCCGTTATCAATAGTATCTTGGCGTTCAAGTCCCGGGAGACGGTCTTTATGTCCTTAAGAAACTTGCTGGCACGCAGAACATATACAGTCCTTCCCTCCTTCTGAACGGGGACAGCAATATAGAGCATCTCCTGACCAAGAGTCTCGCTCACACGCAGAAACCTCCCTGTGCCACCTTCAAATGCCTGTGAGATCTCAATTCTCGTGCGGTGGTTCTCCATCCTGCCCGGGTCCTCCTCGGAGTCGGCAATGACCCTGCCGTCAGGGACAACGAGGGTGATCCGGGCATTGATCCTCTTGCCCACCTCCTTGATGAAGCGATCCATCTGAGCACCGCCGGTTTCCGAGGACAGCTCCACCGTTCGCGTCCCGATAACGATGGCGATGTCCTGCAGCTCCCGGGCGGTCCTCTCTATCTGGTAATCACGGACGAGGTAGGACGAGATAAGTACGATAAGACCGGAAAGGGCGACGGTGAGAATGAGATACCCGCCGAATATCTTGAGAAAGAGGGACCGTTTCATTCCTCCACCCTGTAGCCGGCACCGCGGACGTTCTTTATAATGTGGGAGGCTTTTCCGAGCTTCTCCCGCAGGTGCCTGATATGGACATCGACGGTCCTGTCAATGACATACTTCTGGTCTCCCCAGAGATAGGTCAAAATCTGGTCCCGCGACTGGATGCGGCCCCGCCGCGAGGCAAGGAGATGGAGTATTTTGAATTCCGTAGGGGTCAGCTCCACTTTTGCCCCCTCCACCTCCACCTCATGCCTGTCGAGGTCGATGACAACGAGGTCGGAGAGGACCATCTTCCGGACCTCATCGTCCGTCCTGCCGTGACGCCTGAGGACTGCCCGCACCCGCGCCACAAGCTCGCGGGGCGAAAAGGGTTTCGTCACATAGTCGTCAGCCCCCAGTTCCAGGCCGATGACCTTGTCGGTCTCCTCTGTCTTCGCCGTGAGCATGATTATGGGGATGGAGGAGAAACGCTCCTGTCCCCTCAAATGTTTACAGATCTCCAGTCCGTCCACGTCGGGAAGCATGAGGTCGAGTATGACGAGGTCCGGCACTTCCTTCGCGAGGAACTGGTAGAAAGACTGTGCGTCGGCGAACCCGCTCACGCGGAAATTCGATCTCTTGAGATGAAGCGACACCAGTTCCAGAATGTCCGGTTCGTCGTCCACAACCGCTATCAGGTGGCTGACCATACTATAGAGATTACCTCATCCCCTGTTCTTTGCAAACCAGTTTCATTCTGTATCCTAAAATCTTATTGTTAATTCTAGATTAAGAAGCTGAGGATTATCGCGGTGGAGAGGGAAGGTGACTGTCCCAAAGGCCCGGCCCGTTCACATCTCCGACGATACCTTTCCCAGGAACACGATGAATTTTCGGAGCAGTTTCTCGTCAAAGCATTTCTTCATGCCAAGATCGCGCGCATCCCGGACGGGGCTCTCTTGGGAACCGTCGTTCTCTTCCGGCGTTCCGACCATGATCTTCGCCGCCTCCATCGGAGAGAAAGCCTCCTTATAGGGACGGCGCGATGTCATGGCGTCGAAGACGTCGACTATTCTCAGAACGCGGGCAAGGACGTTTATGTTCTTTCCCTTGAGACCCATCGGATAGCCCTCGCCATGGAAATCCTCGTGGTGCTGAAGTATCGCCTTTTTTACGAAAGCGGGGGTTTCCGTGTCGGTGAGCATTGCAAAAGCCGTCAGCGGGTGGCGCTTCACGACCTCCCACTCCACAGGGTCGAGGGGCCCGTTCTTGTTGAGTATACCGGGAGCGACAAAAACCTTTCCAATGTCGTGTAGCAGGGCTCCGACACCACATTGCTTCAAAAGTTCCTTTTTCTGGACCTCATGATAGGACTCAATATCGGGCACTATCTGAGCGAGAATCTCGGGATAGCTCCTTAAGAAAGCAACCGTGAACCACAGGACCTTCGTGGCATGCTCATATGTCTTGTAGTCATGGCCGATCATCCTTGCCAGCGGTTGAAGGGAATTGGATTCGGCTATGAATATGAGGGAGTGATTGACAAGCGACTGGGTCCGCCGCAATGCATCGGGCTGCATTGTGCCCAGCCCCAGCGATGATTCGAAGGAATCCTTGACGACATTCGTGGAAACCCTGCTGAACACCTCCGCCTTCTGGTCGTCGGGCATCCCCTGGTTTTCGAGGATGTTCCCCAAATGATTCTCAAGGTACTCTTCATACTTGATCTCTTCGTCGAGATCGATGAAGACCTCTTTTTGCCCCATCTCGGCAAGCGTGTTCAAACGGTCCTTGCTGACTTCGTTACCGTCGCGGGCCCAGAGGATGTGGCGCCCGTCGGACGAAAGAACGTATATCTTGAATTTCGGCAGGCTTCCCGGCAGTATCGCTCCGGGAGGAACTGCCATGTATTTTGTATCGCGCATGAGATGTCTTTCTCCAATTCCCCCGCCGCGAGGCCGGGCGAGGGAACTCCTTCACAGCCTAAAAACGTTATCGCTCATGGCGGCCAAATCTTAAAAAGGCCAGGAAGAACCTTCTGCGTAACCGGTGCGCAGGAGTCATTGTCCCCTCGGCGCCTGCACCGCTTTTTCTCGTTGCCGGCACGGCCTCTATTTCTCTGCGGGCGTTTTTTGTGCTGCCGGTTTTTTTGTCTTCCCGGCAGGTTTATTCTTTATGGTGACGCTGTCTTTTCCCACCCACGACACGTAGTACTCTTCTATGGTGATGACGCCGTCGCCGTCAAGGTCCATCGTCTTCGCCATGCCTATCATCCTGTCGAGGTATTCTTCGCGGGACATCTTGCCGTCCTTGTTGCCGTCGAGATCTTTGAACCGGCCTGCCCAGAAGACCACGCATTCATCCTTCCCGATCTTGCCGTCCTTGTTGGCATCCATCAATTTGGCTCTCGATGACTTACCCATCTTGACGGGTTTCTTTGCCTTTGCGGCATCCTTGTCCGTTCCGCACCAGTAGATGGCCCATTCCTCGACGGTGACCACACCGTCCCTGTTCGCGTCAGCATCATCAAAGTTCTTCCGGCGGGCATCCTGATATTCGTCGACGCTCACCTTCCCGTCCTTGTTGGCATCCTCGCCCCTGTACCGCTCCTCGAGGGCCTTTTTCATATCCTCTTTCGTGACCACCCCATCGTTGTCGGCGTCGGCCCTGTCATGAACAGACTGCGCCCCCGCAGCCCCGCAACCGACGGAAAGAACAAGGCACAACACAGCAATAAACATCACTTTTTTCATAATATCTCCTTTCAAAGACGGTTTTAAGTTTTAGGTTTTAAGTAAGAAACCAGGGCAAACAGGGTGGTGGTTGTATGCTCGGCTATTCACCGGAAAAACACCCGGTTCTTCCTGTCTCCAACGTAAAACTTAAAACCCAAAACTCAAAACATTCCTTTTCGTCTTCTACTTAAAACCTAAAACCTAAAACTTAAAACCATATTCCTTACAGGCCGACGGATGTTATCTGATACTTGAAGGCGTAGCCGGCGTCCTCGACCTTTTTCTGGATGGCGGCGCGTATTGCCTTGAAGTCGAACTTGTAGCTGTACTTGCTGCCGAAGAGGTTCGACTGTTCCTCTATGGCACCCTCGCGCCCTCCCATTCCCGTCTTGTAGGTCGTTTTCTTGAACCCGAAACCCGAAGGACCCTCGTCGAGCCCGCCGCTCGAGAAGCCCGACCCCGATTCCTTGAGCATCTCCGTGAAGCGGACCTCCCTCGCGTCCTCCACTATGCGGTATTTCGCGATATAGGTCAGCTTCTTTTTCGAAAGGAAGGACTTCCGTTCGGCAACGACATGCTCCACCGTGGTCACTCCTTTCTTCTCCGAGAACTCCGCGGGAAAGGCGGCAAAAACTTGTTTCATCTCTTCCTGCAGTGCCATTCATGCCTCCTTGTAGAGAAACAATTCCGTGTGATGCACATTCTGACAAATATAGCAGAGTGGTCCAACCATGTCAAAGACAGGGTCCCGTCAGCCGGTACCGACGAGAAGAAGTCCTTGAACCCTTGACCTCAAGCTGCCGTGAAGTTCTTCTTGAATCCTCACACCACCGATGGTATCAATAATTGCCACATCAATAATGATACAAGAGGCAGGGCGCGAGATGGACAGATCCCGATTGGCCGGCATCCGCACCACACTGGCGAAATACCTCGGCGACGGGGAGGAGCTCTTTCTCGTCGAGTCCGTGGAAGAGCAAAAGCTCTTCCTGTGCAGGGCAGACCGTATCATCGGTGCCTACCCTGCCTCCACGGCACGCCTTGGGGTCGGGATACGCCAGGATTCCCTGAAAACACCCCCCGGAGTTCATCGCATCTGCGAGAAGCTCGGGGCCGGGGCCCCCGGGGGACGCATATTCAAGGACCGCAAGGATACGGGCGCTGACTGGGACGGCACGTCGAGGCAGGAAAACCTCATACTGACACGTATCCTGCGCCTTGAAGGTCTGGAAGAGGGGATCAACAGGGGCAAGGGCGTCGATTCCCTCGACCGCTGCATCTACATACACGGAACGAACCGTGAAGACCTTCTCGGCAGCCCGTTCTCGCACGGGTGCCTGTGCCTCGGCAATTCCGATGTCGTCAGCCTTTTCGACGCCGTCCGCGAGGGCACGATCCTCTACATCGACCCTCCTGCCCTCTCCGTCGGCGGGAGGTCCTGCCGGAATTTTCACTTCACGGGCATATTCGGCACGGGCATGAGCGCCATCGCCCAGTACCTGCGGTTCCAGGGTTTCAACGTATCCGGCTCGGACCGCCTCCTTGAAAGCGAGGACACCCTCTCCATGCGCCGCTGCCTCGAGGGGCTGGGATGCGTTATCGCGAGCCAGGACGGTACGGGCGTGACGAACCGAACGGATGCATTGTGCGTCTCCACGGCAATAGAGGAGACGAACCCCGATATCGCCGCCGCAAGGGCCTTTAACGTACCCGTCATTCACAGATCCGACCTTCTCGCCTCCATCATCGCCTCGAAAAGGACCGTAGCGGTGGCCGGCACAAGCGGCAAATCGACGGTGACGGCGATGATATTCGAATTCCTTTCGGCATGCGGGAAGTCCCCCTCCCTCGTGAGCGGCGCTCCTCTGTTGCGGCTCGAAGCCGAGGGGCTCATCGGCAACGCATACTCCGGAGGCTCCGATCTCCTCGTCGTGGAAGCGGACGAGAGCGACGGGACGGTGGTGAAGTATTCACCCGAAATGGCCGTCATTCTCAACGTATCAAAGGACCACAAGACCGTCGGCGAGGTACGCGTTCTCTTCGAGACACTCATATCCCGGTCCTCATGGACCGCCTCCAACGCGGACGACCCCCTCCTTGCAACACTTGCGGCAACGGTGAGGTTCGGCCGGGACGGCTCCGCCTCGTGGCACCCCGACGGGGAAGAACTCCTTGGCGGATCCGTCAGGCTCTCCCGCAGGGGCATCGACTATCACTTGCCTCTCCCGGGAGGCCACAATCTGGAAAATCTTCGCGCCGCCCTTTGCGTCTGCGAACACCTCGGCTGCGACGGGCCCGCCCTCGCCGGCGCAGTGCAGGGATTCGGCGGCGTCGCCCGGCGCTTTTCCATTACGAACACGGCGCAGGGCGTCCATATCATCGACGATTTCGCCCACAACCCGGCCAAGATAGCCGCCGCGGTCACTGCCGCACGGGGCCTTTCGAAGCGTATGATCGCCGTCTACCAGCCCCACGGGTTCGGTCCGACGCGCTTCCTCAGGGACGAATACATCGCCACCTTCCGCACCCTTTTCCACGAAGGCGACAGCCTCTATCTCCTGCCCATCTACTACGCCGGCGGCACCGCGCAAAAGGATATCTCCTCCGAGGACATAATAGACGGGCTGGGCGCCGTCCCCTTCCACGCGGAGGCGGTGCGAAACCGCGAACAATTGCTCATGAAATTGGAAACAGATGCAAAATCGGGCGATTGCATAATCGTAATGGGCGCAAGAGACCCATCCCTGCCGGCCCTCGTCAAAAGAATCGCGAAATTGTTCGAGGGGTGAAAACCCGTCCAGGCTCCAGGTTAGAGACGAGGAGCAAACCACGAGACAAGACTGGAGGAACACTGACCCCTGAAACCCGAAACCGTCTCGAAGGCCTTTAACCCGCAACCCGGAACGGTTTTTTCCTTGAAGCGGTCTTTACTGACTATATTCCCTGAGAAAATCCGCCATGCGTTCGGCTACGTTTCTTATCTCCTCCACGGAGGGGAGAAAGACGACGCGGAAATGGTCGGGGGCGGGCCAGTTGAAACCCGTACCCTGCACCATGAGGACCTTCTTCTCGGTGAGGAAATCGAGGAGGAACCTCTGGTCGTCCTTTATGTTGTACCTCTCCACGTCGATCTTGGGGAAGAGATAGAGGGCACCCATGGGCTTGACGCAGGTTATCCCCGGTATCGCACGGAAACCCTCGTATGCGGCCTCCCTTTGCTCGTAGAGGCGGCCGCCGGGGGATATCATCTCCCTGAGACTCTGATACCCGCCGAGGGCGGTCTGGATGGCGAGCTGACCCGGCATGTTGCCGCACATCCTCATGTTCGACAGGGTGTCGAGCCCTTCCTCTACATAATCCTTCGCATGCCCCTTCTTGCCGCTTACGATCATCCACCCTGCCCGCATGCCGGGGATACGGTGGGACTTGGACAACCCGTTGAAGGTAACGACGAAGATGTCCTTTGTGAGGGACGCGAAAGGGATATGTTTCGCGCCGTCGTAGAGGATCTGGTCGTATATCTCGTCGGAGAAGACGATGAGATCGTGTTCGGCGGCCATCTCGACAACCCTGAGGAGGACCTCTTCGGGATATACGGCACCCGTCGGGTTGTTGGGATTGATGAGCACGATGCCCCTCGTCTTCCCTGTAATCTTTGATTCCATGTCTTTCAGGTCCGGGACCCAGTCCGATGACTCGTCGCAGACGTAGTGCACGGCCTTTCCGCCGGAGAGCGTAACGGCCGCCGTCCACAGGGGATAATCGGGTGAGGGAACGAGCATCTCGTCCCCGTTGTTGAGAAGACCCTGCATGGCCATCATGATCATCTCCGAGACCCCGTTGCCGACGTAGACGTCCTCTATCTCCACGCCCTCGATGTCCCTGAGCTGACACTGCTGCATGATCGCCTTGCGTGCCGAAAAAAGGCCCTTCGAATCGCCGTAGGCCTGCGCCGACCTGATATTCAGCACGACGTCGTGGATGATCTCATCCGGCGCATAGAGCCCGAAGGCGGGAGGGTTCCCGCTGTTGAGCTTGATGATGGTGTACCCTTCGTCCTCGAGACGTTTGGCCTCTTTCAAAAGCGGCCCGCGGATCTCATAGCATATGTTGTCCATCTTGTTCGATTTCATGATCGTGCGCATACGATACTCCCTTTCCCCCTTACGTCCTTTTCGGCGATGAAGCCGTTCATAATTATTAAGAAAAGCTGTGCGTTTGTCAACCGTGATAGAGGGGGAAGGGGTCAAGGGTAAAGGCCGTTCCGGGTTGCGGCTTAAACATCAAAGAAAGAAAGCAGGTCACGGAAGAGGAGACAAAAAGCGTGGCTCAGGGTTCTGATCGAAGAGGGGCTGTGGGTCGAACCGGCTGTACGCTGCGCACTTCCTGACGGCCAACATTAATAT
>Ga0351925_1023_pt1 | contig 31086 bp, 29 predicted proteins | sample BONcelHT113001D9_FD_206870 | JGI IMG/M metagenome (GOLD analysis project Ga0351925, IMG submission 206870) | Enriched cells from coal bed in the Powder River Basin, Montana, United States - BONCAT cells T11 rep2 HSBNCT.T11.300.1.D9 ... | reverse complement strand
TATTGTTGCTACTCCTGCTCTAGAGCGGGCATATTCAGCAGCCTCAATTAAGTGCTCTTCAAAAGGTGTTCTTGTCTCTTTTGGGTATCGGTGAAATTTTAACAGCCCTTTTGGAAGTTGTCCATAATTTAAGCCATCAGAGTTAAGCAGTTTCGTGATAATCTCTGACTTGTCATCACTTTTAAATGCTCCAAGTTGTTCCAGATCATCATAAAAAGGGAACCTTTTCAATTCATTAAAGAACCTTACAGATAGAGGATTAACCTCTTCTTGACTTTCGTTTTGAATTTTTATGATATCATAAAGCTCCTTAAACATTCGTGTTGCTGCACCTGAGGCAGGAACAAATTTGCATATTGTACCCTCAAAGGAGCTATATCTTTGAATAGCTCTGTTTTTTTCAGCCTCAGAGAGAACTTTCACCCCCTTTTTTGGAGTTGCTGCGGAGACAATTTCAAGATAGGGAAAGCCTTTTTTAAAAGTATCTATTTGTTTTAAAACATCTTCCCTGTCTATGCCAAGTCTGGCCATCTGATCGTAATCTTTTGATGAAAACATAATTCTATAAACTACTTTAAATTAGCAACTTTTTCCAGCTTTTTCAAAAAAGAATCGCTGAATTCACGTCTATATTTATACTCAGTTCTCAAATTCTCAAAATTATGCGGATTATCTCTCAGTCTCTTATCCTGCTGCATAATAGGAAAGCGATCCTCTGTCATGCATGCGATAATTTCAACTTTAGAATGCCTGCTGTCAATTATTGTATTAGAGTCAACTTCGTCCGGGTAATTAATTAAGAAATCAATTAGTGACTCAATTTTAAAATGCTTTGCTATATTCCTTACTGTAAACACAGTGGCATTGATTTTTCCTTCAAGGGAGTACCCGGCAATATGAGGAGTTGCAATATTGGTTACCTCAAGATATTTGGGATTAATTTCTGGTTCAGCAGACCATACATCAGAAATAAGTGCACCCAATTTGGATCTGCCCCTTATGACCTCATCCTCGTCAAAAATTTCTCCTCTGGAACTGTTAATAAGTACAGCTCCCTGATTTATGCTGCTCATGAACTCCTTTGAACACATTCCGGTAGTCTCTTCGTTAAGGGGTACATGAAAAGATATTACTGAACAACTGTTTAAAACCTGATTAAGCGAAAAATAATCTGAGCTGCTCAGCCCTGATCTGTTTGGATAAAAAGATGTATCAACACCTCGTTCGATAAGCTTTTCTTCTGAAAAAAAGAGGGGGTCTTCTTGAAGTCTCACTTTAAGAGGCGGATCACATCTCATTACCTCTATTCCAAGTCTGGTAGCTGTTGCTGCCAACCTCTCTCCTACATTTCCGGCTCCAATTATGCCCAGTTTGTCTCTGAAAACATCTCTCTTAAAACTTCTTCCGGTAATAAACAACGAAGTGATTACATACTGAACTACACCGTTAGCATTGCACCCGGCAGCATTATAGACTGTAATACCATTTTCTGTACAGTATTTCATGTCTATGTGGTCATTCCCGATTGTTGCAGTAAATATTGAGTTTACCGAAGATCCTTCGAGCAACTCCTGATTACATCTTGTTCTGGTCCTTATGATAAGAGCCGATGCGCTTTTTATTGTTTGAGAATTTATATCTGCCGACTTAATGTACTTTGTGCAAAAAAAAGGCTCCAGTACTCCTTGAATAAAGGGGATATCAGAATCGATAATTATTGCCGGCTTGTTATTGCTCATCTATTTAAATATAATCTCTTTCACAATCTTCGAACCCATTATGTCGTTAATCTTCTTGATTATTTCTACCCTTTGAGTGAAAAGTTGAGTTCTGGCAACAGAGGATGAAATTTTACAAAATAACCTTCCATCTTTATAAAACTTCTCTGTAGTAAGTTCTGAAATTCTTTCACCGACAGCTGTGTCCCAGGCCTCAAAAACCTCCATCCTCTTAATTCCTTGCTCAAGTCCTTCAGATTTAAGAAACTCACCAAATAGTTCTCCCAGTAAAACCGCCTTTTGTCTTCTCATAGCAACCTCCCCGAAACAATATCAAAAGATTTTGAGTTTCCGTTAATTTTATCAAGAATTCCACCGACTCTAACCTTGTTACTATCAGTAATAAATATCTGACCGAAAAAGTCAGAAGAGACCATATTCAGTAGCGATTCAACCCTAAGCATGTCCAGCTTATCAAACACATCGTCAAGAAGCATAATTGGGGCCTTTCCATGCATTTGACGCATTATCTCGAATTGTGCAAGTTTTAGTGAAATAAGAAATGTCTTTTGCTGTCCCTGGGATCCACTTATCCTGAATGGATGATCATTCATCAAAAAGATCAGGTCATCGCGCTGTATGCCTGCTGTTGTGTACTTGAACATTTTATCCCTCGATTCGCATTTTTTGAGTAAATCGCCAAGCGAACCGCCCTCCAGATCAGATTTGTAAATAATATCTATTAATTCTTTACCCTCAGAAAGTAAGTTGTAGTATTTCTTTGTAATAGGTAGAAGTTTCTCTGTAAATGCGGCTCTCTTTTCATAAATGTAAGTTGCATTATGAGATAGTCTATCTGTGAAGGTGTCCAGTAAATCATTACTGACATTACTCTCCTTTAAGTATTTATTCCTTTGCTGAAGAAGGTGGTTATAATTCTGAACTCTTCTCAGGTACTCCTTATCCATCTGGGAGATAATAGAGTTAATAAACTTCCGTCTCTCCTCTCCAGATTCATTTATAAGACATGTATCATATGGAGAGACCATTACTATGGGAATAAGTCCTATGTGGTCAGATAATTTTTGATAGGATTTTGAGTTTCTTTTAATGTGCTTTTCGCCGCCCCTTCCAAGGGAAACAGAGATGCTTTCAATTGAGTTATCTTCTCTTGAGTATTCCCCTCTCAGAACTGCATAATCTTTCTCGTATGAAATATTTTGCTGATCAAGATTAGAGAAATAACTTTTGGTCATTGAGAGGTAGTAAACCGAATCAAGCAGGTTTGTTTTACCCGAACCATTATTTCCGGTGATACAGTTTAATTTGGAAGAAAATTCCGCTTCTGCCTCCGTTATATTCTTAAAATTTGAAATAATCAGCTTTTTGAGATACATCTGTTAAAGAATTGACAAACAAAGTTACGCTTTTATCCATTAATAATTTGAGATTAGATAAAATATTGTAATTTTGCAGCCTGCTAAAAAAAAATGTTGAAATGTCAAAGAAAATTAATCATCAGGATCCCGAAGAAAAGGTAGAAAATGCTCTAAATCAAACTGAGCACTTTATCGAGAAACACAAAAATACACTTGTTTACACTGTTATCGCCGTATTGGCAGTAACTGCAATATGGTTTGCCTATCAGCAACTCTACCGCAAACCATTAAAAGAGGAGGCACTCGCTCAGACTTTTGTCGCAGAGCAGTACTTTAGAGCTGACTCATTCAACCTTGCTTTGAACGGTGACGGAAACTCTCTAGGCTTTAAGCAAATTATTGATGAGTACGGTTCTGCTGCTGCAGGCTCTGTTTACATGTATGCCGGAATAAGCGAACTTCAGCTTGGCAATTTTGAAGAGGCTGTAAAATACCTTAAAAAATTCCGTTCTGATGATCCGATCCTTCAGGCCAGAGCTATTTCCAACATCGGAGATGCATACGCCGGATTAATGAACTACAAAGAGGCTCTTAGCTTCTATCTTAAGGCAGCAGCACACTCTGACAATGTTTTTGCCTCAACTTACCTTCTGAAAGCCGGTATTATGTACGAAGAGTTGGGTAATAAAGAGAGTGCAATCAAAACATACGAAGAGATAAAGGTTAAATATCCTCAAAGTCTGGAAGGTTCTGAAGCTGATAAGTATATTGCCAGAATTAAGTAGCAATAAACTAATTCTTAGTTATTAAGATACAAGGATATGGGAAGAGCATTTGAATTTCGCAAAGAGAGGAAGATGAAGCGTTGGGGTAATATGTCCAAAGTTTTTACCCGCATCGGCAAGGAGATTACAATGGCCGCCAAGAGTGGAGGTCCTGACCCGGATAATAACCCCCGTTTGCGAGCCCTCATCTCAACTGCAAGATCTGAAAATATGCCCAAAGACAATGTCGAGAGGGCTATTAAAAGAGCTGTTGAGAAAGAGCACAACGATTATAAAGAGATCGTTTACGAAGGATATGGGCCTCACGGTATTGCATTTCTTGTAGAGACCGCAACCGACAATCCGACCAGAACAGTTGCAAACGTCAGAAGTTATTTCAACAAATACAGTGGTTCACTAGGCACCTCGGGCAGTGTTGAATTTATGTTCGAACACAAATGTGTTTTCAAGGTAAAATCTGCTGATACCGTTAATCTGGAAGAGCTGGAGCTGGAGTTGATCGATTTTGGAGCTGAGGAACTTTTTATGGAAGAACAGGAGATAGTAATTTACGGAAGTTTTGAATCTTATGGTTCTATTCAGAAGTTTGTTGAGGAGAAGGGTTATGAAATAATCTCGGGTGGTTTTGAAAGGATTCCCAACACAGAATTAAAACAATTAAGCGATACAGACAAAATTGAAATTGAAAAACTCATCGACCGTTTTGAAAATGACGATGATGTTCAAAATGTCTATCATACAATGGCAAACTAAATATAACGCCATCAAAAAAAAGTGATTGGAAATCCAGTCACTTTTTTTTTGGGATAACTTTATAAATACATACCTTTGCCGGATATTTTTTTTAAATTTATTATCAAAATCAATCTACTGTTATGAAACTATCGCATATTGAGCACATCGGTATCGCCGTTAAATCATTGGAAACATCTATAAAACTTTATGAAGAGATGCTTGGTATTAAGTGCTATGCCGTTGAGGAGGTTGCAGAACAAAAGGTTAAAACTGCATTTTTCAAAGTTGGAGATACCAAAATCGAACTTCTTGAAAGTACAGATCCGGAGGGACCGATAGGTAAGTTTTTGGAAAGGAAGGGAGAAGGCGTTCACCACATAGCATTCGCAACAGAAGACGGACTTCAGCAAACCCTGGACTCGCTTGCAGACAAAGGAATCCAACTAATCGACAAGACACCTAGAAAAGGTGCAGAAGGCTTGAATATAGCTTTCCTGCATCCAAAATATACAGGTGGAGTTCTCACAGAGATATGTGAAGATCCTAAAAAAGCATAGATCAATCAATATTAAAAATATAAAAAATGAGCCAACAACTAGAACAGGTCAAAGCGCTTATTCAGCTTCGGGATAAAGCAAGATTGGGAGGAGGTCAAAAAAGGATCGACTCTCAACACCAGAAAGGTAAATACACAGCCCGTGAAAGAATTGCCATGTTGCTTGACGAAGGCAGCTTCGAAGAGTTTGATATGTTTGTAACACACCGCTGCACAAACTTTAATATGGAAAAAGAGACATTCCTCGGAGACGGCGTTGTTACAGGATACGGAACAATTGATGGAAGACTGGTTTATGTATTTGCACAGGACTTTACCGTATTTGGCGGTTCACTATCAGAGAGTTTTGCAATGAAAATTTGCAAGATAATGGACCAATCAATGAAAATGGGAGCGCCTGTTATAGGTATTAACGACTCAGGTGGAGCAAGGATCCAAGAAGGTGTTAATGCACTTGCAGGTTACGCTGAGATTTTCCAGAGAAATATTCTTGCCTCAGGTGTTGTGCCTCAAATCTCTGCAATATTTGGTCCATGTGCTGGTGGAGCGGTTTACTCCCCTGCCCTTACAGACTTTAACATTATGACCAAAGGCACCAGTTATATGTTCCTTACAGGTCCTAAGGTTGTAAAAACCGTTACCGGTGAAGATGTTACACAAGAACAACTTGGCGGAGCAAGCGTTCACGCGACCAAGAGCGGCGTTGCCCATTTTGCAGTGGATACAGAAGAAGAAGGTATAAGAGTTATCAGGGATTTACTCTCTTTTCTCCCTCAGAACAATCTGGAAGAGGCCCCTTTGGTACCAACTTCGGACCCGATAGATAGGCTTGATGATACTCTCAATGAAATTATACCCGACAGTCCCAACAAACCATATGATATGTATGAGGTAATCGGGTCAATTATTGATGATGGAAAATTTCTGGAGGTTCATAAAGATTACGCAACCAACATCATCGTAGGTTTTGCACGTTTCAATGGTATTTCTGTTGGAATTGTTGCTAATCAGCCAAAAGTACTTGCCGGAGTGTTGGATAACAACTCTTCAAGAAAGGCAGCAAGATTTGTACGATTCTGCGACGCATTCAATATTCCTTTAGTTACACTGGTTGATGTTCCGGGATTCTTACCGGGAACACAGCAGGAGTACGGAGGTATTATTCTGCATGGAGCTAAGCTTCTGTATGCATACGGTGAGGCGACTGTACCAAAAGTAACTGTCACCCTGAGAAAATCATACGGTGGAGCATACTGCGTTATGAGCAGTAAACATCTAAGGGGAGACATAAACTATGCCTGGCCTACTGCCGAAATTGCAGTTATGGGACCTTCCGGAGCGATTGAAGTTCTATATGGCAAAGAGGTAGCTGCATCTGAAAACCCTACGGCACTTGCCGCCGAAAAGGAGAAAGAATACAGAGATGCATTTGCAAACCCTTATAATGCTGCCCGCTACGGATACATCGACGATGTAATTGAGCCTAGAAATACCAGATTCAGGATTATCCGGTCACTCCAGCAACTGGCAACAAAGAAACTTGTCAACCCTCCTAAAAAGCACGATAACCTGCCGTTATAATCAAATGAAAAAAATGATGAAAAAAGGCTTATTAATTCTTTTGTTATCGATATTTGTCGCGTCTGCACAAGATCTTGGCGCACAAAATATGTCTGATATCAGAATCAACGAAATCCTTGTTACCAATACAAATGATTTCACAGACGATTACGGCAACAAGAGCGGATGGATTGAATTGTTCAATACATCATATGGTACCGTTGATATCGGTGGATGTTATATTACAAACGATCCCGAGAATCTTACCAAGTACATGATTCCAAGAGGCGACGTGCTTACAAAGATTAAACCCAGGCAGCACTCACTATTCTGGGCAGATTCAAAGCCCCACAGAGGCACATTTCACCTCAATTTCAATCTGGATGAGTCCAACGAGATACTATTTATAAGCAGCGACGGAAGGACAATAGTTGACAGGATTAAGATTCCACACGGAATTATCCCTGAAAATGTTTCATACGGCAGGTTTAAGGATGGAGTGTCTGTAATGGCCGATAAAAAAACGGTTGATATTGCCAAAACGTGGGGAGTACTTGAGAGAACCTCTCCAAGTACAAATAACTTTGGTGCTGATAAAGAGCCTCCGGGTATGTTGTTCATGAAGATTGACCCTTATGGTATAATCATGGCTTTTACTGCAATGTCGGTTGTGTTTCTTTCGTTAATTATTTTATACCTGGTTTTTAAAAACATAGGAAAATATAATATTAAAATCAGCAGAAAGAGGGCAGAGAAAGCAGCAGCAGGAAATAAACTTGTAGTGACTGAAGAGGAGACATCTGCTGAGGTATTTGCAGCAATTTCGATGGCACTTCATGCATTCTATGAAGATAATGACGCTCACGATGTTGAAAATACCATTCTGACAATCCAGAAGGTTACAAGAAACTACTCTCCATGGAGTTCAAAAATTTACACTCTGCGAGAGAGACCATATAAAAGTAGATAATCTTAAGTCCATTCAGAAAACATATTAAAATGAAAGAGTACAAACTAAAAATAAACGGTAACGATTACGCAGTAACAATTACCGATATTGAAGATACAATTGCCGAAGTTGAGGTTAATGGAATTCCTTTTAAGGTTGAAATTGAAAGAACTTCTAAAAAACCAACGGCATCTCTTCCAAAAATGAATAAACCTGCTCAGGTTGAGGCGAATGTGACTCGTCCTGTCGTTTCCGGAACGGAAACAATTGTATCCTCTCCCCTCCCGGGCGTAATCCTGGAAGTTGTTGTAAAAGAGGGAGAAGCTGTAAAGAAAGGTCAGAAGCTTATGGTTCTTGAAGCTATGAAAATGGAGAACGTAATTGAATCTACAGCAGATGGCAAAGTTATCAGCATTAAGGCAAACAAAGGAGATTCTGTGCTAGAGGGAGCTCCGCTAATAATAATTGGTTAAGATGGAAAATAAAGGTGTTTTTTCCCTGCTGACAGACAATCTGGAGACATTTCTTCAATATACCGGGTTTGCCAATGCCACTCCCGGGCATATCCTGATGATCCTCATTGGACTTCTGTTTATATATCTGGCAATTAAAAAGGATTGGGAACCATTGCTTCTTATACCTATTGGTTTTGGTATTATAATAGGTAACATTCCATTATTCCCAGGTCTTAGTGTTGGTGTTTATGAAGAGGGTTCTGTGTTGAATATTCTATACCAGGGCGTGCAAAAAGGTTTTTATCCGCCACTGATTTTTCTCGGAATCGGCGCAATGACCGACTTCTCTGCCCTTATTTCTAACCCTAAACTGATGTTGATTGGTGCAGCAGCTCAATTTGGTATTTTTGGAGCATATGGAATAGCTCTTGCTGCCGGTTTTGCCCCTGCAGAAGCGGGAGCAATAGGAATAATCGGAGGAGCAGACGGCCCTACAGCTATCTTCCTATCCTCAAGATTGGCACCGGACTTAATGGGGGCAATTGCCGTCTCAGCATATTCTTATATGGCTCTGGTTCCGGTAATACAACCTCCTATTATGAGGCTGTTAACAACCAAGCAAGAGAGGCTTATAAGAATGAAGGCCCCACGTGCAGTTTCGCAAACAGAAAAGAAACTGTTCCCGATTATCGGATTCCTGCTCACAGCCTTCATTGTGCCTTCGGGTCTTCCATTATTAGGTATGTTGTTTTTTGGAAACCTTCTTAAAGAGAGCGGAGTAACCAGAAGATTAGCTGAGACAGCAAGAGGACCACTGATTGATATTGTTACTATACTAATTGGTGTAACTGTTGGTTGTTCAACTCAGGCTGACAAATTTTTACAGATGAAATCGGTGTACATTTTCATGCTAGGTGCAGGCTCTTTCGTAATTGCTACATCTGCCGGTGTTCTGTTTGTTAAGGCATTCAATATGTTTCTTAAAGAGGGGAACAAAATCAATCCGCTGATAGGAAATTCCGGAGTCTCTGCAGTGCCTGACTCTGCGAGGGTCTCAAACAATGTTGGTCTGGAATATGATAGAACAAACTACCTTCTGATGCATGCGATGGGTCCAAATGTTGCCGGCGTAATTGGAAGTGCTGTTGCAGCAGGTATTTTGCTGGGTTTTCTTTCATAAATATTATAATATTATGCAAAAAAAGCACCCCTCATAGGGTGCTTTTTTTTATTTTTCGTATCTTTGAAAAATTTAAAAACCTTATGAGATATGCAAAATAAATTGCAAGAGCTTACCAGTAAACTTTATGCCGAAGGTCTTTCTAAAGGAAAAAAAGAGGCCGAAGATCTTAAGGCAAAGGCAAAAACCGAAGCTGAGGAAATAATTGCCAGGGCAAAAGAGGAGTACAAAGAGATTCTCGAGAAAGCAAAGAAAGATGCAAACGATTACAAAGTTAAAATTGAGAACGAGGTCAAGATGGTGTCCAGGCAAACTCTTGCAACCGTAAAGCAGAATATCGAAGAGGTAATCGTTGTTAAGGCTGTAGAAAAACCAGTAAAAGAGGCCCTGGATAGTAAGGATTTTCTTGCCTCTGTAATTAAAACTGCAATTGCAGCTTTTGACCCTTCCACAGGAGAAGCAGCAACTCTGGAGATTCTTCTTCCTGAAAAATCAAAAGCAGAACTTGACTCATTCATCAAAAACGATATTCAAAAACAACTCGGGGCAGGAATAGAGGTAGCTTTTGATAAAAAAATTCAGACTGGCTTTAAAATCGGCCCTAAAGCAGGTGGATATCACATTAGCTTTACCGATAAAGATTTTCAGGAGTTATTATCTCAATATCTCAAACCTAAAACCCGCGAATACTTATTTTCAGAATAGCGATGGCAAATTATCACTACATCATCGCGGGACTCCCAGATCTGGTTTTAGACTTCGAGAGCTCAGGATTCGACTTTGATTCATTACAGGATCAGATTGTATCCATGAGTTCCCCTGAGGACTCCCGGTGTATTGAATGGCTTCTCCTTGCACAGAAAGAGGAGTACCTTAACCACCATTTCTATAGAGCAGCCTTAAAATCCAAAAACAAATTCATAAGAGAATATCTTAAATTTGACCTGGAAATCAGAAATATACAGGCAGCATTTATTGCGCGAAAAAATTCTATAGATATCTCAGAACAGCTTGTTGGCGAAAACGAATTTACCGACCTGCTCAAAATCGGCAAGGGAGCCGACTTTGGTCTATCTTTTATATCTGAGGGCGCGCCCGCTATCATTAAGATTCTCGAGAATGAAAATATTCTGGAAAGAGAGCAGCTTCTTGATAATCTTCGCTGGAACAAAGCGAATGAAATATGCACATTTAACTACTTCGACCTTAACGTTATTCTTTCATTTTTACTTAAAGCATCAATTGTTTCAAGGTGGAACAAGCTTGACAGAAAGAGAGGAGCACAGATATTCAGGCAACTGGTTAACGAGGTAAAAGGTACATACAAATCGGAAAACAATTATTAATATATGAAAACCACAGGAATAGTTACAGGGATTATCTCCAATCTGGTTACCATTGAGGTAGACGGCCCCGTTTCTCAGAATGAAATCTGCTACATTGATCTATCAGGAACAAAGCTGATGGCAGATGTTATCAAAGTAAACGGGAAAGAGGCATTTGTACAGGTTTATGAGAGTACCCGCGGGTTAAAAACGGGGGATAAAGCCGAATTTCAAGGACATATGCTCGAAGTATTATTAGGCCCCGGCATCCTTTCAAGTATTTATGACGGACTTCAGAATAATCTGGTAACAATGGACGGAGTCTTCTTAAAAAGAGGCGAATACACCATTGCATTAGATCAGGATAAGAAATGGGAATTTAAACCTTTGGCTTCACCCGGCGATGTTGTATCTGCCGCAGACTGGTTAGGCGAAGTGAAAGAGGGTTGGCTTCCGCATAAAATAATGGTTCCCTTCACATTTGAAGGCAGCTTCAAAGTGAAATCCATTGCATCTGAAGGTGAATTTACTGTCAACGAAACCATCGCAGTTCTTGTAAATGAATCAGGTGAAGATGTAAATGTTACGATGAGCCAAAAATGGCCTGTAAAGGTGGCTATTACAAAATATGCCGACAAACCAAGGCCATACAGAATAATGGAGACAAGAGTAAGGGTTATTGACACCTTTAATCCTATTGCTGAAGGTGGAACAGGTTTTATCCCAGGTCCATTCGGTAGCGGGAAGACAGTTCTTCAGCACGCAATATCAAAACAGGCCGATGCAGATGTAATCATATTTGCTGCCTGTGGTGAAAGGGCAAACGAGGTTGTGGAAATCTTCACAGAGTTCCCTCTTTTAGAGGACCCAAGAACAGGAAGGATGTTGATGGAGAGAACAACCATCATCTGCAACACATCAAATATGCCTGTTGCTGCCCGTGAAGCATCGGTATACACAGCGATGACAATCGGAGAGTACTACAGGTCAATGGGTCTTAAAGTTCTCCTGCTTGCAGACTCGACATCAAGATGGGCACAGGCACTTAGAGAGATGAGTAACAGAATGGAAGAGCTTCCGGGAGCTGATGCTTTCCCTATGGACCTTCCGGCAATTATCTCAAGCTTCTACGCAAGGGCAGGATTGGTAAATCTGAATAATGGGCAAACAGGTTCCGTTACATTTATCGGTACAGTATCTCCGGCCGGAGGTAATCTGAAAGAGCCGGTTACCGAATCAACCAAAAAGGCTGCAAGATGCTTCTTCGCTCTTTCACAAAGCAGAGCTGACAGAAAAAGATATCCTGCTGTTGACCCTATTGATTCATATTCAAAATATCTGGAATACCCCGAAATTATTGAAGATTTTAAAAACAGGATCGGAGAGGAATGGGTTGAGAAAGTACTTAAAGGCAAGAATATTGTACTTAGAGGTAAAGAGGCATATGAGCAGATAAATATTCTGGGAGATGACGGAGTACCTCTCGAATACCACAAAAGGTACTGGAAATCTGAATTGATTGACTTTGTTATTCTTCAGCAGGACGCATTTGATAAAATTGATGCCAACTGTCCTATGGAGAGGCAAAGTTACATGTACTACCTCGTACTTGATATATGCGAAAGGGAGTTCGATTTTGACAACTTCGAGGAGTGCGGCAACTTCTACAAAAAGATCATTAACACTTTGCGTCAGATGAACTATTCAAAATTCAGGAGCGAAGATTTTAACAAATATCTTGAACAACTAAATAACGAGTTAAACGATGGCAAGTAAAGCATTTCAGAAGATATATACTCAACTGGAGTCAATAACAAAGGCAACGGTTGCCCTGAGAGCTCAGGGTATAACAAACGAAGAACTTGCAACAGTCGGTGGAAGACTGGCCCAGGTTGTGAAGATAAAGAGAGATCTTGTTACTCTTCAGGTATTTGCGGGCACTGATGGCATTCCCACAAACGCAGAGGTTGTATTTTTCGGAGAACCCCCTACTCTCAATGTTAGTGAAGATCTGGCAGGACGTTTTTTCAACGCTTACGGCGATCCAATTGATAACGGCCCATCGGTTGACGGAGAGAAAAGGTTTATCGGAGGCCCCTCTGTTAATCCATACAGAAGAAAGCAACCATCTGAACTTATTCCAACAGGTATCGCAGGTATTGACCTGAACAACACACTGGTTTCTGGACAGAAAATACCTTTCTTTGCCGATCCAGATCAACCATATAATCAAGTTATGGCGCAGGTAGCGCTTAGAGCCGATGTTGACAAGATTATTCTTGGCGGTATGGGTCTGACTAACGATGACTACCTTTACTACAAGCAGATATTTGAAAACGCCGGTGCACTTAACAAAATTATAAGTTTTGTAAACACTACCGAGCAACCTCCTGTTGAGAGGCTTCTTATTCCTGACATGGCCCTTACTGCAGCAGAATATTTTGCAGTAGATAAAAACGAGAAGGTCCTTGTTCTGCTCACAGATATGACTCTGTATGCAGATGCCCTGAGTATTGTAAGTAACCGTATGGACCAGATTCCATCAAAAGACTCTATGCCAGGCTCTTTATACTCAGACCTTGCAAAGATTTATGAGAAGGCTGTACAACTACCGGACGGAGGTTCTATTACAATTATTGCCGTAACAACATTGAGCGGCGGTGATATTACCCATGCTATTCCTGACAACACAGGCTACATAACAGAGGGTCAGCTTTTCCTTAGAACAGACTCTGACACAGGAAAAGTTATTGTCGATCCATTCCGCTCTCTTTCAAGGCTTAAGCAGCTGGTTATCGGTAAAAAAACAAGAGAAGATCACAATCACGTCATGAATGCTGCCGTGAGGTTGTATGCTGATGCCGCGAATGCAAAAACAAAAATGGAAAACGGTTTCGATCTCAGCGACTATGACCACAGATGTCTTGAGTTTGCAAAAGACTATTCAAACAAACTTCTGGCTATTGAGGTGAATATCAACACAACCCAGATGCTTGATACTGCATGGGATCTGTTTGGAAAACATTTTACAAAGACAGAGGTTAGTATCAAAGGTGACATTACCGAAAAATACTGGAAAAACTGATAATATTAGAGTATGGCAATAAAATTCCAGTTTAATAAGACATCGCTCAATGACCTTAACAAGCAGCTTAAGATCAGAGTAAATGCCTTGCCTACACTCAAGAATAAAGAGTCAGCACTTCGTCTGGAGGTTAAGCGTGCAAAGGATCGCTCAGATGAACTGGCAGAGAAACTAAAATCTGCCCTTGACTCTTATGATTACCTGGCCGGATTATGGAACGAGTTTGAAGGCGGGCTTATTAAAGTTCTTGATGTAGAGTTGGAGATTATTAAAATTGCCGGAATAAGAACCCCATCACTCAAAGAGGTAAAATATGAGGTTAAACCATTTAATCTCTTTAAAAAGCCACTTTGGTACAACGATGGAATAAATATTCTGAAAACCCTGGCTCAGCTTGGAATTGAATCTGAAATTTACCTTGAAAAAATGAGGCTTCTTGACTATGCAAGAAAGAAGACCACCCAAAAGGTAAATCTTTACGAAAAAGTTCAAATTCCTGGTTATCAGGAGGCAATACTTAAAATTAAACGATTTATGGAAGATGAAGAGAACCTCTCGAAAGCTTCACAGAAAATCGTTAAAAAAAGAAAACAAGAGGAGGACAGCGTATGATAACAAAAATGGACAAATACTCCTTTATTGTATTTCACTCCGATCTTGCCCCGTTTCTGGAGAGTCTCCAGGGACTTGGAATGGTTGATATTACAAGAGATAATAAGGCTGTAGATGCTCGTTCAAAAGAGCTTTTTGATTTGAGCATTCGTTATAACCGTATTATTAAAAAACTAAAATCAACTGTAGCTGAATCTTCTGAAGATGATTTATCAGCTAACAAAACTGGGGAGTCATATTTTAATGAATTCTCTGATTTAGAACTTCTTGAAAAAGCAGAGCTCTCCTTTTTTAATAAAGAGCAGTGGGAACAGGAGGGAGAACAGCTAAGAAGAGAGCTGTATGATTCATCTGTCTGGGGAGTACTCCACAAAGAAGATTTGGATAAGATTGCAGCTTTAGGTTACAAAATACATCTCTTCTCTGTTTCAGAAAAGAGTTTTAAACCACAATGGGAACAAGATTATGCGATTCATATACTTAATGAGATAAACGGTAAAATTTACTTTATTATACTGTCTCATAAGGATGAAGAGTTTCAATTTGAGATACCAGAAAGCAAACAACCATCAAGGTCTTTTGACATTGTTGAGGAAAAAATTGCCGAACTGAAATTCAGGACAGAACAAAACAACACTCTGATTAACAGCCTTACCGGAGAGATTGAAAGGCTTGAGAGAGAAGCCAAAAAAGTTGGCAGCGATCTGGATCTATATCTTGCCGGAGCAGCTTCTCTAAAAGAGGCAGAAGATACAATTGCTGTTTTGACAGGCTTCGCCCCTTCTGATAACAAAGATATCGTTCGTGCCTTTCTTGATAATGAGCAGATATATTATCTGACCGAAGATGCTGTGAAAGAGGACAACCCTCCTATTAAACTGAAGAACGGCTTCTTTTCAAGACTGTATGAACCGATAGGAGATTTATATATGTTGCCTAAATATGGCGAAACTGACCTTACTCCCTATTTTGCTCCATTCTACATGCTATTTTTTGGATTATGCCTTGGTGACATGGGTTATGGTCTTGTTTTGTTGATTGGTGCAGGATTGGCTAAGCTGAAGTTTCCAAAATTCAGGAGTTACCTTACTCTTGTTCAGTTTTTGGGTCTCGGTGCAGTACTTATGGCTCTTTTGCCGGGAGTTATTTTTGGTGCCAAGCTTCAGGATATTTTTCATCTACCTGTTTCTGTTAATGAACTTTTCTTCTCCGATCTCAAAATGTTCTGGTTTGCAATTATTTTCGGATTGGTTCAGATAGTATTTGCCCGCATGTTAAATGCAGTTACGGCTATTATTAAGAGCGGGTGGCAATATGGAATGCATAATATTGGATGGTCAATTGTAATAATTTGGGCTGCTTTGAAATATGCCTCCACAATGGTTCCTGAACTTGTCGTTCCCGCCTTTGCAAATTATATAGCAATAGCAGGGGCACTACTTATACTTTTCTTCTCTGCTGTGAAGGGAAATATTTTTGTAAGGCTTGCAAAAGGAGGTTTGGCATTTTACGACATAACCTCTATATTCGGAGATATGTTGTCTTATATCAGGCTCTTCGGACTCGGTACTGCAGGTGCAATTCTTGGAATGGTAGTTAACTCAGTAGCAATGAGCATGGTTGGTATTCCATACCTTGGATGGTTATTTGCCGGAATTATGTTACTAATTGGGCATATTGCAGTTCTTGCTCTGTCTAGTCTAGGAGCATTTGTACACCCGATGCGTCTGACATTTGTTGAATTTTATAAAAATGCAAATTTCTCCGGAGGAGGAAGGGCATTCAGACCACTTGTAAAAGAAAAAGAATAATAAGATTATAAACTAAAAAACAATTAAAAAAATTATGGAACAATCTTTACCCCTAATCTTAGCTTACTTAGGTATGGCCATAATGCTTGCTCTTGCATGTATTGGAAGTGCCATTGGAGTAACAATCGGCGGAAACGCAGCAATTGGCGCAATGAAAAAGAACCCCGACATTTTCGGATCATCAATGATTCTTTGTGCTCTCCCTTCAACTCAGGGACTGTATGGTTTCGCCGGATTCTTCCTTATGCTTAGCCAGATTAAAGAGATGACAGCCCTTACACTTAATCAGGGTCTGGCTGTTTTTGCAGTTGGTCTTGCTCTTGGATTCGTAGGTCTTTACTCTGCCATCAAACAGGCATCACTTGTAGCCAATGGTATTGTTGAGATGGGTAACGGACATGATGTATTCGGTAAGACTATGATTCTTGGTGTATTCCCTGAATTATACGCTATTCTTGCATTTGCTGCAGCATTCCTTGCACTACCTGCATAAGTAAAATTGCAATAAAAGATTGGGTGTTAGGGTTAAATTTCGTACCTTAACACCCTTATTTTATTATTGAATCTAATTCATAACAGACTAATATCATGACACTTATCAAATCTATATCGGGAATTAGAGGTACTATCGGAGGAGAGGCAGGCAGCTCATTTACCCCGCTGGATATTGTCAAATTTACCTCTGCATATGCAACTCTGATAAAAAACGCATCAGGTCCTAAAAGCAGGTATAAAGTAGTAGTTGGCAGGGATGCAAGAATTTCGGGAGAGATGGCAGAGAGCATTGTTTGCGGAACATTAATGTCATGCGGTATTGATGTCGTTAACGCAGGTCTGGCTTCAACGCCAACTGTAGAGATGGCTGTTGTCTTTGAAAAGGCAGATGGAGGAATAATTCTTACCGCTTCACACAATCCAAAAGAGTGGAACGCACTTAAGCTCTTGAACAGTAAAGGAGAATTCTTAAACGCTTTGGATGGAGAGGCACTTCTATCCCTGATTGAACAAGGGGTATATGGATACGTTGATGTAGATAAACTGGGAATAATTAGTAAAAAAGAGTTTACTTCTCAACATATTCAGGCGGTACTATCACACCCTTTGGTTGACACAGAGGCTATTTACAGAGAGGGATTTAAAGTTGTTCTTGACGCTGTAAACTCAGTTGGAGGAATAATAATGCCGGCTCTTCTTGAAGCGCTTGGGGTTAATGTAATTAAGATAAACTGCGAGCCTAACGGAAGGTTTCCTCACAATCCCGAACCTCTTCCGGAACACCTTACAGAGCTTTCTGCTGCTGTTGTAAAGGAGAATGCAGATTTGGGCATTGCTGTGGACCCGGATGTTGACAGGCTTGCCCTTATCAGTGAAGATGGTAACACATTTGGAGAAGAGTACACTCTTGTTGCAGTTGCAGATTATGTACTGAGCGCAACAAAAGGACCAACCGTCTCAAACCTCTCTTCAACAAGAGCCTTGAGAGATATAACTGAAATGGCAGGAGAAAAGCATTTCCCCTCTGCTGTCGGTGAGGTTAATGTTGTTGCTGAGATGAAACGCGTTGGTGCTGTTATCGGAGGAGAGGGCAATGGCGGAGTTATTGTTCCCGATTTACATTACGGAAGGGACGCCTTGATTGGCATTGCACTATTTCTTAGCCATCTTGCCAGGGAGAGGGTAACAATGACGGAGCTTAAAGCCAAATACCCTGCCTACTTTATGTCAAAAAAGAGAGTGGAAATCCCCACAACTGCCGATATTGATAAAATATTTGAAGCGATCAAAACCATTTATTCGAACTGCAAAATCAACATTACAGATGGTGTTAAAATTGACTTTGAAGAGGAAAAAATGTGGGTTCATTTGAGAAGGTCAAACACCGAACCAATAGTCAGAGTATATTCAGAAGCTCTTACTGAACAAATGGCAGAAGATATTGCACAAAAGATTATTGACCAGATAAATAAAACGATATAATATGTTTTCATTCAGAACAACCCCGTTACTGGAACAACCAGATCTGGTACTGAAAGGAGGTAAACTAGGGCTGTTATGCAATCAGGCAGCCTGGCATCCCGAATACGGAGAGTATCTATTCGAAACACTATACAAGAAGGGGCTTCTGAAAAGGGTTTTCATGCCCGAGCACGGCCTTTTCGGCGAACTTCAGGATCAGGTCAAATTAGATAAAACCGATGCCTACAAAAACCTGGGAATGGAAGGTTGTGAATTTGTATCACTGTACGGAACAGGTGAAGATTCACTCAGTGCCAGGGCTGATAAACTGACAGATATTGATGCCCTAATTATAGAGCTACAGGATGTTGGTTCAAGATATTACACATTCAATACTACTATCCTTAATCTTTTTAAAACCTTAAAAAAAGAGAATATTAATCTGCCTGTATATTTGATTGACCGTATTAACCCGGCAGGAAGGCAGGTTGAGGGGACAATGCTTAGAAAAGAGTATGAATCCTTTATCGGAATAGAGGGCATTCTTCACAGACATGGTCTGACCATAGGAGAGGTTGCACATCTATTATATAATGAGTTAAACGCAAAATTTCCTCTTCATATTATCTCATACTCTGCTCAGTCAATTTCCAGAGAGATGCTACCTTGGAGTATCTCCCCATCACCAAATATACCGGGGCTGTTCACCTGCCATTTTTACAGTGGACAATGTCTCTGGGAAGGCACTAATGTTAGTGAAGGAAGAGGTACCACCAGGCCGTTCGAAATATTTGGAGCTCCTTTTATGGAGACTCTTACAAAATACAATCAGTCAAATAATTACTCTAACTGGAACATTCCGGAACACCCTATTCACGACCCTGCTGTTTTTGTAAGATGGACAAAATACATTCCTGTATTTCATAAATATGCAGGCGAAGTTTGCTTTGGATTTCAGCTCCACCCGGTACCTGGTGTTCAATACCACGCACTGGCACACAATTTGCGCATAATCAATTTCGTTCGTGAAAACTGCCCCGAATTCTCCTTCAGAGAGGGAAAATATGAGGCAGGGAACGATAGAACAGCAATTGAACTTCTACTTGGTGATCAGGTTCTTTTAGACTATGTAAATGGCAACAATTCGTGGGAAGAGGCCAGAGAACATATGAAGATAGAAGAGCAGAAGTGGATCAGAAAAGCAAAGAAATTTATGCTTTACGAAGAGCAGCTGTTCAGAAGTAAATAGTGTGAATTATAAAACATTAAGTTTAAAATGGCAAATCCGGTTTTAACAGAAAAAATTTTCAAAGAAGCATCTGCAGATCACGCAAGTGGAGTTATGACGATAGGTGGAACTGCAGTAAAATCTCTTGTATTAGTTCTTATGGTGCTCGCTGGAGCCTCTTACACATGGAAGGTATTTTACGAGGCAATCAATCCGGCATCGGTTAACCCATGGATGTGGGGCGGTGCTATTGGAGGATTTATTACAGCAATAATAATAAGCTTCAAACCAAACCTGGCGCAGTATCTTGCTCCTCTTTATGCTCTCTTGCAGGGCCTCTTCCTTGGGGCGATTTCTGCAATGTTTAATCAGGCATTTGCTGAGAGTGCACCCGGAATAGTAATGAATGCTACCCTGCTTACCATTATAACAGCAATGGTAATGCTGTTGATTTACCGTTCCCGCATAATTAAGGTTGACGGCAAATTTACCAGAATTATGATTATTGCAGTGGGCGCAATTGCTTTCTACTACTTCATAAACATTATCCTGTCGCTGTTTGGTGTCAATTTGACTATGTTGCACAACAGTGGTCCGTTAAGTATTGGAATTAGCATTGTAATTGTGTTTGTTGCAGCATTTAGCCTTTTACTCGATTTTAATTTTATTGAGAAGGCGTCTGCTGCAGGTGCTCCAAAATATATGGAGTGGTATGCGGCTTTTGGCCTTATGGTGACTATCATATGGCTCTACCTCGAAATCCTCAGACTTCTGGCTAAGTTTGCAGGAAACAGAGATTAATATATGTAAATGTTTGCATAGTTATATTTATTTTGTACTTTTGCAACCCCATAATAATTAAATTTTAAAGTAATGAAAAAAGGAATCCATCCCGAAACCTACCGTCTTGTAGCTTTCAAGGATATGTCAAACGACCATGTATTTATTACACGTTCGTGTGCAAATACAAGAGAGACGCTTACTCATGAAGGTGTTGAATACCCTTTGATTAAGCTTGAGATTTCAAACACATCTCACCCATTCTACACAGGTAAGATGAAGCTGGTAGATACAGCAGGTCGCGTTGACAAATTCATCAACAGATACAAGAATGTTAAAAAGTAATTTTTAAATATACACACTCAAAAAAACCATCTGATTTCTCAGGTGGTTTTTTTGTTTTATGGATATTGGCTCCAATGTAAAGTGTACTTTAGACTAAGGTTACTGCAGATCAAACACTGATCACTCAACTCCGGCAAGCCATTGATATATAGACATTAAGGCAAAGACTTAAAAGTCCCCTAACTTTTGATCTTGATCCCTTGTTCGCTCTTTCCGGCTGAGGTGCCTGAAGTCCATTTGATGGTTGAATGGTTGAGAATACTTTTCAATAGGTTTTGCGAATGGCAGAAGGTTAGCTTAAATTTGCACTTATAAATTCTAACTTCGCATGACAACGCTACAAGAGCTTGCTGATAAATACAATGACTTAAAGTACTTCATAAATGACCCTGTGATTTATCCTCGTCATTTTAAAGAGCTTTATCTTCAAGGGAAAGCATCTCTGCAGGATGTAGAAATATCTGCGCTTTTGTGTGCTCATTTGGCATGGGGGCGCAGGGAGATGATTGTGAGAGACTGTAAAAGGCTCATGGATGAGTTGGATTGGCAACCACTTAAATATGTAATGGATGCGAATTACAGATGCGATCAGGCGAGTCTTCACAGAACTATAAAATGGTGCGAAATCTCCCAAATAATGGCTAACCTTAAAGAGTTTTACAGCAAGGAGAGCACTTTGGAAATACTCTCCGTTGATGAAATAAGAGTAAGCATATTTGGCCGCAAACCCGATCCAAAAGCGGCAAATAAAAAGATTCACATGCTCAGAAGATGGATGGTAAGAAATGACAATATTGTTGATCTTGGCCTATGGAGTAATACAGATCCTGCCAATTTGATAATTCCCCTGGATGTTCATGTCCACAGAACAGCTCTTGATCTTGGAATTACGGCAAGAAAGAGTGCTGATATTACAACAGCAATGGAAATAACAAACTATTTAAAAGAGGTTTTTCCCGGTGACCCATGTAAGGGAGACTTTGCCCTGTTTGCAAATCCAGCTTCCAAAAGTGATATTTAATGCGTAACTTTGAAGATAATATTGGCTTTATAAATGGCAAATCTTTATATAATATCCGGGTGCAACGGAGCGGGAAAAACAACCGCTTCATACACTATCTTACCCGAGATGCTATCTTGTAAGGAGTTTGTCAACGCAGATGAGATCGCAAGAGGAATCTCACCCTTTAAACCTGAGAGCGTTGCCATCCAGGCTGGGAGGATTATGGTTGAGCGTATTAAGAACCTGATTGCCAACGGCACAGATTTTGCACTAGAAACTACATTGGCAACACGCACACATGCAAAGGTGATCAGGTATGCGCAGGCCAACGGATATAAAGTGACATTGGTCTTTTTTTGGTTAAGTCTCCCAACACTTGCAATAGAGAGAGTTAAGATGAGAGTGGCCTCGGGGGGGCACAATATTGAAGAAAAAACTATCCGTAGAAGATACGACTTTGGAATAAAAAACTTATTTTCGCTGTATATTCCACTATGTGAATATTGGATGATAATAAATAACTCCTCGATCCCTCAAGAGCTTATTGCTGAGGGAGGTAGTATCTTAGAAACAAAAATTTATAACAAAACCACCTACAACAAAATTGCTAACTATGAGCGAATTAGAGACTAGAGAACTACGAGAAAGTATTCTCAATGGTTTGAATATTGCCCTACATCGCCTTATTCAGGAAAAAAAGAGAAGCAATTCAGAATTGGCCATCTCCACTAAAGGAAAAGTGGTAAAAGTGAGAGCCAGTGAACTGTAATCTTTCATTCGTTATGTTTAAAAGAATAATTTTAACACTACTGCTGGCTTTGACCGGCAGTAGTTTTTTGTTTTCACAAGTCAGAATATCAGCAGATTTCGACACCGGAAGCATTGGAAAATACATACTTATAGACTCTGTGTGGATTAAGAGAGGTTCAAATGATTCCATTCTTAGCCTCACCTATGAAATACATTCCAGGTTTGATCCTCTAAATCCTGTGGACACCGCATTAAGGCCCAGCGCCAGATGGTATCACTTTAAAATAGAAGGAGTTAAGGATAAACAATTTTTTTTGAACATTAAAAATTCAGAAGTTATCCGCCCTTTCTACTCATACGACGGAATCAACTATAATAGGTTCGAAGAGGTAGAAACACCGTTTCGTGGAACCATAAATAAAATCTTTACTTCTGATACTGTTTATATTTCGCATTTTCTGCCATATTCCTATACAAGGAATATGCAAAGGATGGACTACTGGAAGTCGCTCGATAATGTAAAATATGAAGTTATCGGAGAAAGTTCACAAGGTCGCCGGATTGAGATGCTGACAGTTACAGACAACTCGTATGATAATTCTGGCAAAAGGCTTATCTGGATTCATGGTCGTTCGCATCCAAGCGAATCTCCTTCAAGCTGGCACTTTGAGGCAATGATTGATGAGATAACATCTGACTCTCCTTTTGCAAAAGAGTTGAGAAAGAATGCTGTCTTTTACATCATTCCCTACATAAATCCTGACGGGGTTTACGGAGGTTATTCAAGATCTACCTCCACCGGTGTTAATATTGAAGTAAACTGGGACAGTCCTGACTCTTTGACAATGCCCGAGGTTAAGGCACTTAAAGCAACCCTGGAAAGGGTTACGAATGAAAGACCTCTGGACCTGCTTCTGAATATGCACTCACAAATAGCCAGCTCTGTTACATACTGGATTCATACTGCAGAGTCAACAACAGATCGCTTTCTTAAGGAGCAGCTGATGCTGTCATCATTAACAATAAATTACACTCCTTATTATCGCCCTAAAGATCAGAGCTTTTCTGCCGTTGCTCCCAGATATGTAGAGGGATGGATATGGGATCGCTTCAAAGAATCAACATTAGCAATAACCTTTGAAACGCCCTACACGTACTATAACGAGGACAGATCCGGTACCTGGGTATCCTCTGAAAACCTTAAAGAGCTTGGGTACTCTGTACTTTATGCAGTAAGCGATCTTTTGGATCTTGATGGGAAAACCAGAGTATTTGTCAATATGTCCGATCTAAAGAGAACAAAAGGATGGGTTAGAAGTGATGCAGGATTTAAGAGATTATTTTTTGGGGATTCATACCTTATTTCTCAAAGAGAAAACTCAAGACTCAGAGTTGTTATTCCATACCTTGAAAAAGGGGAATACGACCTCTATACGTGGGTTGTTGGTCCATCGGCAGAGGTTTTCCCGGATGATGTAAACAGGTGGCTAAAATCGGCTGAAATTACTCAGAAAAGGGATGGCAGATATATTTGGAGAGCTCGGGCAGTGGGAGAAGGAGATGAACAAAGTGCAATTCTTCTAGTAAGAAGAAAATAGTTTTAACGCGGTAATAGCTCAGTCGGTAGAGCATCAGCTTCCCAAGCTGAGGGTCGTGAGTTCGAATCTCATTTACCGCTCAAAGAGAGATCAGAATTTACTGCTCTCTCTTTTTTTATTCAAAAACATCAAAAAGTCTTTAGATTCCAGCACCTCAACCTCGTTGCATAGACCAAGAACGAACCTCCCTACCCCTTCAAAACTGCATACAAAATCTTCAAAAATATATTCATTATCAGCGATTTTCTGCACTCTCTTCTCAGAGAGGGGAAACTCCTCCATTAAAAGGTTGGCAGCCAGCATTGAGAGCTTCAGTTTTACAGGGTGATGGTCTGTACCGGAGAACCTGAACAAGTCAGTTTTTATACTTTTATGTCTATCCTTATAGCGATAACTGTTCCCGGATGCAATTGCCTCTTCAATTCTTGAAACTTTGTAAAATTTACATGAATCACTAGCTACTTCGTAACACAGGACATCAACCATATTTATTCCAAAACCAATCGGTTCAACAAGGCGATCAGAAATTGCAGAACTGTGTGCGGATCGGTAATTTTTAAGAATAACCTGATTTTCGCCGGCAATTGAATCGAGAATGACATTTACAACCCTGCTTTGACCCTTATGAACAACAACTTCAGCCACTCTTTTAAAATCATAAATTGAATATAGTTTACTCTTTATCCCTGCTATGGCCGGGTTTGTTCCATCAATTGATTCAATAGCTCTCTTGAGAATATAAGCCTCCTCTTCAGTGAAATAGGCAAGGTCGGCAATTGTTTTGAAGTGCTTTGACTCCTTGGCAAACCACACCTTATTATCATCTTTGTTAACAATAAAACCTACAGATTGAAATGTGTCAATATATCTGTAAACACTTCTGGGTGAAATATCAAGAATTTCAGAAAGTTCTCCAATGGTGTACTTTCTGCTCTTATCTGTCATCAGTTGCATTATTCTCAGAAGTCTCTCCAGTTTGGGCTGATCCATAATCAATTGGTTATTATTTTGCTAAATTAGCCATTTTTCAATTACTTTGTGTAAAATATAAGGATGACTGAGACCGGTAAAATGATGGCCCTTTTCGGAGTTTCTACAGAGGACCTCCAATTTCTTATCAAAACAGCACTTTCCGAAGGGGGTGATTTTGCTGACCTCTATTTTGAGTACAGTACAGCCAACGAACTATCTTTAAGAGATTCTGAAGTTAACTCAACAGGCACTCATATCGATTATGGAATGGGAGTCAGGGTTTTGTATGGAGACCAGACAGGATATGCCTATACAGAGGTAACAACAATGGAGGAGATGATTAAAGCAGCAAAAGTTGCTTCAAAAATTGCATCTCACAGTAATGCAAACAAATCTTTTATAAACCCCGGCTTGTATAACTTACAGGAAAATCCGGGATATCTATCCCTTTACCGGGTTAAGGAGAACTGGGAAACAACTGCAATTTCTCAAAAAATCCCCTATCTCAAGGAGTTGAATGATCTTATTTTTGAATCCGACAGCAGAGTTAATAAAGTCATGGCAAGAATATCAGACTCTAACTCTTCAATACTGTACTATAACTCTGAGGGGACACTTGCATCAGATGTAAGACCAATGTTTTCTCTTGTTGCAACATGTATAATGGAGAAAAACGGCAGAGTTGAGAATGGCAGTTCATCCAGAAGTTTCAGAGCCGGATTTGAATTTCTGACAAAGGAACTTGTTAAAGAAATAGCTCAGGATGTCGTTAAAAGGACCTCTTTTCTGTTTGAAGCTGTTCAGCCAAAAGGTGGAGAGATGCCTGTAGTTATGGGATCAGGCAGTTCCGGAATACTTCTTCATGAAGCTATTGGTCATGCATTTGAGGCTGATTTTAACAGACAGGGAACATCAATTTTTGCAGATAAATTGGGTAAAACAATCTGTTCAAAGGATATCTCCGTTGTTGACGATGGCACAATACCTTTCAACAGAGGTTCAATAAATTTTGATGATGAGGGAATCCCATCTCAAAAAACATATATGGTTACTCAGGGAGTACTTACATCTTACCTGCATGACAGAATAAGTGCCTCATATTACAAAACATCTCCAACGGGAAACGGAAGACGCGAATCATTCCGATATATGCCTTTACCAAGGATGCGGGCTACCTACATGGAAAATGGCAATTCAACAGAGAGTGATATAATCGCCTCAGTTAAGCGGGGTATTTTCGCGGATAATTTTTCAAACGGTCAGGTTCAGATTGGTGCCGGGGATTTTACATTTTTTGTTAAGTCAGGCTATTTGATAGAAAACGGAAAACTGACAACTCCTGTAAAGGATATAAATATAATCGGGAACGGTCCTGAAGCACTTGCAGATATTGTAGCAGTTGCCAATAACAGCAGGGTTGACAACTCAACATGGACCTGTGGTAAAGAGCAATATTGTGCCGTCTCTTGCGGAATGCCATCTGTACTTGTAAAAAAATTAACTGTTGGCGGAATTGACTAATCAAGAGACTATGATTAAAAACAAGATTAAAAATATTGCCGGTTATGCTTTGGACAGTTGTTTAAAAAACGGTTGTACCGCTGCCAGATTAACACTGAATAACAATATTCAAAGTTCGTATTCTGTTAGAAATGATAAATTAGACAGACTTCAACAGGCAAATGGAAGCTCTCTTTATGTACAAATATTTACTGAAGGTAAATATGGAGCATACTCAACAAACAGAATGGAGAGGCATGAGCTTGACAATTTCATTTCAAACGCGGTTGATGCCACAAAGTATCTTACCCCCGACAACTGCAGAGTGCTTCCTGATAAATCATTATATTATAAAGGCAAAGGAGAAGGCTTAGAGCAGTATGACAGCTCTTTCCCATCTATTGATCCCGATAAAAAATGTGATATTGCATTTAATTGTGCAGCAGAAATTTACAAAAAAGACCCAATGATTATCTCTGTTAACTGCGAATACGGTGATAGTGATGATTATACATATATTATAGACTCTCAGGGATTTGAAGGAGAAGGCAGTCAAACAACATTTACCTTAAGCGCAGAGTGTTCTGTTAAAGGAACCGGAGATTCAAAGCCTGAGGGATGGTGGTATGAGAGTTCAATTTTTATTGATAAACTGTTAAAAGAGGGAGTTGGCACAAAAGCTTTTGAAAGGGCAGCCTCAAGGCTAAATCCGAGAAAATTAAAAAGTGGTAAATATAATCTGGTTGTTGAGAACACTGTATCCAGCAGATTAATTTCACCAATAATATCTGCTCTTAACGGCACATCTATTCAGCAAAACAACTCATTCCTCAAAGGAAAAATTGGGGAAAAGGTGTTTTCAGAGGGCTTTACATTAACAGATAATCCACACCTTAGAGGTGCATACGGCTCCAGGTTCTTTGATAGTGAGGGAATTGCAACCAAAGAGATGAATATTATTGAAAAGGGAATCGTAACCAATTATTATATAAATACCTACAACTCTCTTAAATTGAAACTACCTGTAACAATTGAAGGACCTTCGGTACCTTCTTGTGTTTTCAATTATCCCGACAAAACAGTAGAAAGTCACATTAATCTTGAACATATTCTTACAAAATGCGAAAAAGGGATATTGGTAACAGGATTCAACGGAGGAAACAGCAACAGCTCTACCGGTGATTTTTCATTTGGCGTACAGGGTTTCTATTTCGAAAACGGAATCATTCTTTATCCGATAAAGGAGATGAACATAACAGGGAATATTATTAAGCTGTGGAATGGCATTGCTGAAATTGGCACCGATCCCAGAATGTCAGGCAGATGGCTCATCCCTACACTTGCATTTGAATCTGTAAACTTTAGTGGTATCTGATAAACTTGTACGAAATGAAAAAACCCGGAATCATAATCTCCCTGATCCCAGTAATAATTTTAATTGCAATTATTTTCACAGGCGTTAGGCTGTTTGGCGAAGATGTAACAGCTGGCCCATCTCAGATTGCGCTACTGTTCACAAGTGTTTTAACAGCAATTATTGCAATATATCACCTGAGAATTCCATGGGAAAAGCTAGAAGCAGGAATTATGGATCACCTTACAAAAACTGGTTCGGCCGTTTTCATTCTGCTTATGATTGGTGCACTTACAGGTTCCTGGATGATCAGCGGAGTGGTGCCAACAATGATTTATTACGGTCTAAAGATGATCCACCCCTCTGTTTTTCTTGTTGTCTCATTTATTCTTGCCGGAATAGTATCTGTCATGGCTGGAAGTTCCTGGACAACCATAGGCACAATTGGAGTGGCAATGCTTTCAGCGGGTCAGATTCTTGGTTTTTCAGCACCATGGTTGGCAGGAGCAATAATTTCCGGAGCATATTTCGGTGATAAAATATCACCTTTATCTGATACTACAAACCTCTCTGCCTCTGTAGCCGGAGTTGACCTGTATAAACACGTGAAGTATATGCTAATAACTACAATTCCCGGATTTATACTCACGGTTATATTCTTTACTATTGCAGGGTTTGTAATTCCTGCAGGCAACTCACTTGACATAGAGAATCAACTCCATAATATTTCATCAACTTTTAACATCTCCCCATTTTTGCTTTTGGTACCTGTTCTTACAATTATAATGATTGTTAAGAAGATATCACCATTTATCACACTATTTATCTCTGCCCTCACAGGAGCGGTTGTGGCCTGCATTGCTCAACCCGAAATCTGCAGTCAGATTAGTCCGGCAAATGTTTCAAAAGGAGCTTCTTATATCTATGCCTCTCTGAAAATGCTCTCTGGGAGTGTGTCGATAGAAACAGGCGACCAGATGCTGAATACCCTTACCTCAACCAGAGGAATGGCAGGAATGCTCAACACAGTTTGGATAATATTATGTGTTGTTACATTCGGAGGCATAATGGAGGCTAGTGGCATGATAAAAACGATTACAGAAAAGATGATGTTTATGATGAAAAATACTGTAAGTCTAATCAGTTCAACAGTAGGAACAACAATATTTTTTAACATGACCCTTTCTGACCAATATATGGCAATCCTGCTTCCGGGAAAAATGTTCAGCGAAACCTATGACAAACTCGGATATGAACCCGAGGTTCTGAGCCGGACACTTCAGGATTCAGCTACAGTCACTTCGGTGCTAGTACCATGGAATACTTGTGGTGTAGTACAGTCAAGTGTTTTGAATGTAGCAACCCTAGCCTACCTACCCTACTGCTTTTTTAACCTGATTACACCGGTTATCACAATAGCTGTTGCTGCAATAGGCTATAAAATAAGAAGAAAAAAAGTAGCATAATTTTTGCATATAATCACACTTTAAAATATTACCAAAATGAAAATTGAAAAAAACAAAGTTGTCTCTCTTTCATACGTCCTTACAGTAGAGGGAGATACAATCGAAACCGTAAATGCAGAAAACCCATTAAAATTTATATTCGGTACCGGTTACCTTCTTCCAAAGTTTGAAGAGAATGTCCTGAATAAAGTTGTTGGAGACACATTTGACTTTACACTTTCGGCAAAAGAGGGTTATGGAGAAGTTAGCAGCGATGCAATTGTTGAACTTCCAATTGACATGTTCAAGGTTGACGGAAAAATTGAAGATGGCCTGTTAACAGTAGGTAATGTTCTGCCCATGCAGGATTCAGACGGTAACAGACTTCAGGGAACAATTGACGAAATTAAGGATAGTGTAGTGGTAATGAATTTTAACCATCCACTTGCAGGGTCTGAGCTTCATTTTAAAGGAGCAGTTGTTGAGGTTCGTGAATCTACACCAGAAGAGCTTATCAACGGGCTTCACGGCGAAAAAGCATCATCTTGCAGCAGCGACTCATGCTCAGGATGTTCAGGCGGTTGCTAAATAAATTTTAAAATCTTTAAAAAAAGGAGCTACAAAATAGCTCCTTTTTTATTTCATAAAAAAAGGGTGCCCGAAAGCACCCTTAATTATAAAGAAAATCCAAAATTACGCAGGATTTTGTTCTAGGTTAGGATTAGTGTCAATTTCACCTCTTGGAATCATCCATGTCCAGTTGTTAGTTCCAGCCGGCTCAGTAAGTTTAATTGCAAAAGAAGCAACGTGACCACCTTGACCTCCGCTGGCAGCCTCTGGTCTAACCAATGGAAGGCCAAGCCTCTTAAGGTCTGTGAAGTTTCTACCTTCACCCCATAGTTCAACTCTTCTCTGAATTAAAATCTCCTCAATTAACGCCTGTCCACTATTAGCAGATCTTACATACTGAGGATCCCTGTTTTTTGCAAGAAGAAATAGAACATCTTTAGCTTGCTCGACTTTTCCAGTCTGTCTGGCTAAAGCTTCAGCCTCTATAAGATACATCTCAGCAACTCTAATCCAAGGAAAATCTCCCCTTCCATCTGATACAGATACAGCTTTAAATTTTGAACTCATGTAGTTAAACCTCAAGCCACTTGGAGGAACTGATGGTTGAGCCGAAGCAACTGCTGTAGGGTACCAAAACGTCCTTCTTACATCTGTTGGAGAAATCTTATCATAAAGGTCTTTTAGAATGGATTTCGGGCTTTGTCTGATTGCTGTTGAGTTAAAGTTATGAGACATATACGCATAGAAAGAGTAGAAGTACATAGTTTGATCCTCCTGCACATAAGATGCCCACATAAATTCAGGATTACTAATAAGGCTGTAACCCTCCTGATGTTGAGCAGTAGTCATGAAACTGAAGCCTTGTCTTGCTGCATTTGCAGCAGTAGCGGCTAAATTCCAGTTACCTTGAACCAATGCAATTTGCGCCTGTATTGCCTGAGCAACCGACTTGTTAATATGCGATTTATTAGCTCTTGTATAACCCTCAAGATTTGTAATTGCAGATGCTATATCAGTGTTTATTTTATTATAAACTTCTGCAACCGTAATTCTTTCCTGTCCTTCAAAAGTGATAGTTTCCATATATGGGACACCTTTCTGAGAGTTTGCTGCTCCAGGTACAAATCTGTCGGCAAATAGCTGAACAAGCATAAAATGAGACCAAGCTCTGTAAGCCAACGCCTGACCCTTTATATACTTTTTCTCAGATTCCGAACCAGCAATTTTATCAATATTATTTATAATTTGATTTGCATTGCTTATCATACGATAGAGATTGGTCCAGTACAAAACCTGAGTTGATCTCTCGTTCCTATGGTCGGTCCATCTGTATGTTCCAAGGTACCATCCATTTGATGTTGTATTAAATAACACATCTGTACCCATAAAATCGATATACCTCAACATACCGTCCATGCCACCATGGGCTTGAGAA